>FTDQ01000153.1_pt1 | contig 22141 bp, 10 predicted proteins | sample 1640001 | NCBI WGS metagenome assembly FTDQ01 (sample SAMEA3914869, study PRJEB12502) | metagenome | biome: forest; material: soil | place: USA | collected 2012-03-12 | depth 0.1 m
CGCCCGGACGGCGTGGACACCAGCGTGAGCCTGTGGCTGGGCTTGCCGCGGCCGCCTAGGGTGGTCAGGTCCGTCCTGCTGGCCAGCTCGCCCTCGAGCCCGTCGTCGTCCTCGCAGAGCACGCGATCGATATCCGCCTCATGCGACCTGAGGACGACCTGGTCGAATAGGTGGTGCTCCACGCCGGCGATGGACGGCACAAAGACCGTCCTCAGCATGGGGTGGCGATCCACAACGACCTGCCAGGCCCTCGCGACGCGCTCTGGGCTCACGCCTGCTGCGGAGGACGGGCCGAGCGAGCGGATGGCAAACGTTTGCTGGATCCGGTACGCGGCCAGCGACTTGGCCTGGCTCAGCAAGATGCCTTGCTGCATCGGGGAGCAGGGATAGATGTCCTCGATGTCGTCTGGTCGGAGCCCGGCTGCCGGCAGCACCTCCTTGTGCAGCTTTTCCAGGCCCTCCCGGTCAAGGCCGACGAGCGGAAAGTCGCTCAGAGTGAAAGCAGACGGCGCAGCAGACAGCCCAGCGGCCAATGCTCGCAGGGACCGGACGAAATCTTGGATCCAGTGGCGGACCTTCTCCGGCTGCCGCATACGGCGGTTGTACTGGAGGCTGATGCAAAGCACGTTGTTCGCCACCGCGGCCTCAACGATGAAGACGGCCGGCCGTCTGACCAGGTCGCCGACCGGCGAGGTGCCTTGCGCCGACAACTGCTCGAGCGCAAAGAGATTATTGCCTTGTGTGAGGTGCTTCCAGTTGTCCGCGTCGATGTGTCGGAGCAGAACTTCGAGTGTGCCACTTGATGGCTGAGTGCCCTCGTCCTCCAGGCAGGACAAGAATGGAACGGCGGTCAACTGCGCCCCGCGTCGCTGCATCTCGCGTCTGAGGTCCTTGGTCCGCCTGAGCAGGCTTAGCGCATCCTCGCCGGAGCCGGCGGCGGGGACGTCGAGAGGCACCATCCTCGCGAACTGTCCCACGGTTCCAGAGACGTTATTCGTGCCGTCTGTCGAGTCTCGGCCGTTCACTTCTTCAACGAGCGTGGGGCCGGCACGATCGGGGAAGGTCCGGCAAAATGAGTGTATCAGGGCTGCCAGCATGATCTCGACGGGTTCCGTCCGGAGCGTGCGGTTGGCCTCTCCGAGGATCAGAGAAGTACCCGCCTCGTCGAGATGGCACTCTTCCGTGACCGCGTCGCCGTGCAGGTTCTGTTCCGATGTCAGTCCCCAGTAGTCCAAGCTGGGTACCGGCGTGGCAGAGACGGCGAGATCCGACTTCGCTGGCTCCGAGTCGATCTCCTTGCCATCAGGCTGGAGATTGATCCATTCCTGGAAGGGGTAAGGGGGCTTGGCCCCGGCCCCGGCGGCGGTGGCTCCGTTCAACATCAAAGTGTCCAGGTCGGAGAGAATAATGCGCCAAGACGCGTGGTCGGCGACAAGCTTGTGCGCGTTGATGAACAAGAGCTGTTCCGTCTGGCCGCCTGCGCCAACGCCGATCAACAGGGCGGAAAACACCGGGCCGCGTTCCAGGTCGAGCGTTCCCTGTGCCTCGGCGATAAGAGCATATGCCTGGTCACGGGTCTCAACATCATGCGCGTCGAACCGGTATGAACCTTTCACGTCATGGGGGCTGATGCTCTGGCAGAGCCCCTGGGCGCCGTCGCGACGAAACCGGGCACGAAGCATGGGATGCTTCGCGGCGAGAGCGTCGACAGCGCGGGAGATATGTTGACGGTCCAGAGGGCGGCGAGCCGTCAGGCAGACGCTGTGGTTGTGGCGATACTCATGGTCGCAGCGCAGCTCTGCGCCCGGAGGACGGGACCTCCCAGCCAGCCACCATTGGGCGGGCGACAGCGGGAATGGTGCGTCGGGCGCATTCCCATCCCCGAGCTGGCCACCGCGCACGCCCGCTTTGAGCGCGAGTTGCGCAATGGACTGGCTTTGCAGGACGTCCCGCACCGCGACCGAGATGCCCTGCGCCGCGCAGAGGGAAACCACTTGCATGGCGGTGATTGAGTCGCCGCCGGAGCTCAGGAAGGAGCGTGAATGGACCAGGAGCTGGCTTTCCGGTGCCCTCAGTACCTCGGACCAGACTTGCCGTAGCCGAAGCTCCAGTGGTGTTGCCGAGAGCGGCTGGTGCTCTTCCTCGCTGCCGCCCGTTGCTGTGACCGCCTCGAACAGTGACGGGTCTATGGCCTCAACCCACAGTCCCAGGCACTTGCGGTCTAGCTTTCCGGACTCGTTCTGCGGCATCTTGCTGGACAGCGGAATCCAGACGTTCGGGATCATGTGCTCGGGGACGAGGGCCGCCAGATACTCGCCGACTTTGCTTGCCACCCGCCGAGCATGCGGGAGCTTGTCTGGCGAGACCGGGATCACATCTGACTTCCCTGCTGTGGGGATGCAGAATTCTCGCAGGGTAAGAAGGCCGACCAAGCGGCCCTTGAAGCAGCCTTGACGCGGGAACACGACGGCACCGTCGACAACCGCTTCGTGCTGGAGGGAGTGGTGTTCGATCTCGCCAACCTCCACACGCTGACCGCGGACTTTGATCTGCGTGTCGCGGCGGCCAATGTAGATGATGGATCCGTCCGGGTTCTGGTAGACCAGGTCACCGGTACGGTACATGCGCCGCCCGGTCCCGAAACGGTACTGGGACACCCAGGCAGGGTCGGATACGAATGCCGCCGCCGTCTTGACCGCATCATTCAGGTACTCTCGGGCCAGCAGCGGTCCCTCGATCAACAACTCGCCCGGCGCGCCAATGGGTACTAGGCGATTGTAATCATTGGCGTCGACGACCCAGAGCGCGCCCGCTAGAGCATAGCCGATGTTGAGGGCGTTGCATTCGGGCACCAGCTGCCTGCAGCTGGACTGGATCGAGCATTCCGAGGGACCGTAGGCGTTGAAGACAGCCGCATGGCCTAGCCACCGCTCCACCACGGCCGGCTTGACTGCCTCGCCGAGCAGGACCAGCGTCTTCAAGCTGGGGACCTCCTCCGGTGCCACAAACCCGGCCACGGTGGACGTTAGGCCCGCACAGTTGACCCCGTACGAGCGCAGCGCCGCGCCCAGGTTGGCAATGCGGTCCTCCTCGGAAATCACGCACAGGCACCCGCCGGACTGCCAGGTCGTGTAGATGTCCTGGATCGAGATATCAAACGTGTAGGCCGAGAACTGCACCATGCGGGTCGTGCGGCTCAGGCCAAACTTGGCTGCGAGGCAGTGCAGGCTGGTGCTGAGGCTGCCGTGGGTGAGCACGACGCCCTTGGGGATCCCGGTACTGCCCGAGGTGTAGATGATGAAAGCAGAGGTGTCAGGGGTTGCCGAACAAGGAGGGGGCTCTGACGCCGGCAGGCTGGACAAGAAGACATCGTCCACGGCCAGGACCCGATCAAGGAGGCCGGCAAACCGGGTGGCTAATTGTGCCGACGTCAGAATGAGACGGGCACCAATGTCACGGAGGATGATCTCGGTCCGCTGCATCGGCTGGTTGATCCCGAGCGGGACGACGCAACCGCCCGCCTTCAGGACCGCGAGTTGGGAAACCAGGGCCCACTTGGACTTCTCAAAGGAGAGCGGAACCTTGGTCTCGGGTTGAACGCCGAGGGTTGTCAGATGGGCGGCGAGCTTGTTCGCCTCCTCGTCGAGCTCTCGGTACGTGAGATCGCCATCCCACCCCTGCACAGCCAGGGCATCGGGATGAAGGACGCGCTGTTCATACACCCGGTCCTGGATGCGCGTCTCGACCCCCTGAGGAATCGTCTCGTTCCACTCGCCGAGTTGAGCGAGGTGGCTTGGCGGCACAACATCGAGCTCCTGGAGCTCCGCATCTTGGCTGATGATGCGTTCGAGCGCCTTCACGAAGCTGTCGGCCACGCCCGCAACCGTCTTCTCATCGGTACGCGAGCTCCAATAGTCGATTGACATCTCCAGTTGGTCTTGGCTGATCTGGATACCAACGGAAAGGTCATACTAAAACGGGGCAAGCAATCCTCGTCAGCCTCGCTTCCGGTGACGCACGTGGCTGCTGCACTTCGCAACCTGCGTATCAGGACAGGGGTCACCTACCTCAGAGGGATTCAATGCGTCGATTAAATCAACGGCAAGACCTGAGCCACAGGTGGCCTCAACAAGGGCCTTTCTCTGGCATGACAGCAGAGTATTGCCTCGGAGGCGAGCAAGGCGCTGCGCCTCCGCTTGCTCGCCCATGGCAAGCATGGTCGTCGGGTAAGCCAGCCCCTGCAGGGTGTCGTGCTTGGCCTTGGTCAGTGCCTGCGCCAGGGTCGCCGTCCCGGCGAGCTGCACGCGGCAGATCATGGTGTCGACGAAGGCGCCCACCGCTCCCTCGATCGCCTCGAGCGGAGCATGGCGGCCCGAGTTGACGTACGAGAAGCAGATGTCTTCGGACGCGGTGTACGACCTGAGCACGAGAGCCCAGGCGACCTGGCAGACGTTGGCGATGGTGACGTTGGACCTGGCGCAGACGGGACCAAAGTCCAAGTCGAGACGGACGCGCATCGCCCGCAGGTCGGTGCGGCCATGGCCCTCGCCTTTGACCGGGAACCAGACAGGCTCGGCGTTGGAAAGATAGGCGGACCAGTACGAAATTGCGGGCTGCCTGGGGAGTCGTTCCTGGTATGAGACAAACGCCCGATAGGGCATGGAAGCGCCGCCGATTTCCTGCCCCCCGTAGGCCTGGCTGAAGTCCCTGAGGATGACATAAAACGACTCGCCGTCAACGAGCGCGTGGGACACGTCCAGCCTCAGGTACGCCGCGTAGTCGGTCTGCTTGTAGATGGCAACCTGATGTGTCGGCCGTGAGATGGGGAAGGTGACTGGTTGGCGGCGCGAGAATTCGTCGGCTGTGCATCTCTGGACGTCCACCAGCCCCAATGGCACGATCCCCTTCTTCAAGACGACTTGGTCAAAATGACCCGGGCGCTCCGGGCTGCTGATGAAAACCGTTCGGAGCGAGGCGTGTCGGCGCACGAGCTGGTCCCACGCGGCGCGCAGACGCGGGAAGTCCAGGGGCACATCGGCAACGTCGTGCTGGATTTTGAGCACTACGGTACACTGGTACGTCTCCGGGTGGATGGCCTGGGCAAACAGGAACATCTCCTGCGTCGGGGAGCAGGGGAAAACGTCGTCCACGTCAAGAAGAGGATCTGGCGTGAGGTGCTTCAGATAACCAGCAGCTTGTGGGGTAATGCCGGCGGCCGGGGAGGGGAGACGACTTGTTGAATCTTCGCTGGACGGGCTTGCGCCATTGGCGTTGTTTCTGCCGTTCGCGCCATGCACGACGACATCGTCGCCGTTCTTCTGGGCGTTGAGGGAACGCAGCGGCGGGGAGATGAGACCGGGGCCGGGGCCGGGGCCGATAAGCTCCACGCTCTCGCAGAGCTCGCTGATGCTGGTAGCCTGAAGCACATCATGGATCTGGACGCTGTATCCGGCGGCGCGGCAGCGTGCCATGAGCTTCACGGCGAGCAGCGAGTCTCCGCCCAGAGCGACAAAAGACCTGTGCAGCTTCACCTTGCCAACCGGCCGCTTCAGCACCTCAGCACAGAGCCTCTGGACGTCTTTCTGCACGGACGACCCCCATGTTGCGCCAGAGACTTGTGGCGCCCGACCGTCCTCAGCCACGGTGTTGACCTGGCCCACTGGTGTCATGATGTCGTGGCGTGTCGAAGGCGCTGGGAAGTTGTGAGCCAATGGACATGTGGCAATGATAGCGATGAGGGATAGGATCTCGTGGTTCGTACGAGTAGTATCGATGGTTGTGCCCAGGGAACGCTTGATGAGTCTTGGTGAAGACTCTAAAGAGGGCTGGAAGGTCACAACTTCAGACGAGCGCTGCCAGGAGTCGAGCCGCCGTGAACACACATCGCCATTCTTGATTGCACCGCCGATCTGATCTACACGCGGGGTTCCCAGCTCCTGGTCAGGTAGCCAGAAGTATCTCCAATTCCCGGTGGGTGGCCAGGGTGGCCAGGGTGGGCGGCTCGTTCACACCGGGGCCTGCATTTGCGCACATCACCGGCTAGTAGGATTGTCTCGAATTGGTGGCGCGCTTGAAGTGATTCAAGACCTGAGTGATCGCCGCTGCAGGCGAGCAGCTGAGTGAAGATCCGAGTCCTATCCCCGGCTTGGGATGGGTGGGACGTGAAGACATGGACCGGTTGGGCCTCCGTGTGGTAACTGTGGCTGTTATTGAGCTGGCGGGATCGACACCGATCCCTTGCGTCTGTCAAATCATCTGTTGAGCGATGGAGCACTCGCCTCGGGTCAGCCAGCCGCAGTGACCAGCCCCCGCGCCTCGCAAGAGCCTCGCTCCGGGCCGCAGACGATCGTCAATAGTCGGGGTGCCACGGTGGCAACACGTAGATCCAGGGCATAACGGGGATATGGAGATAGGCGCCACAGCCGGGCTGGGCAGACGGTGCGTGCGGATGGGAATCACAGAATCGACGCCTGGCCTTCCACAGTCGGCCACGACACATCACATCGGCAGGTTCGCACCCTTCGGTCCGATAATCGGCGATTCATGAGGCGCCACTTCCAGGGTCTCTCCCCACTGGCACAGAGGAGAAGAGATGGATGAGGTGATCAAAGTTGTACGGAAAACAGATGTACTATTGACTGTCTTGGGCCACTCGAACAGGAATTCCTCTCTGTCTGGCGCCCAGCCTGGAGAGATGAGGGATGCCCGGTCACACAATGAAGGCTGCATACTCGGTAAACTCTCCGTCTTGCTTCATCCTCTCCACTGCTTCTGCCTCGCACTGCACCTGCACCTCAAACCCGCCGTCGCGGTCGACCGGGAAGATGTACACGAGCCCGTTCTCCCGCGTGGCCAAGCGGATGGACTCGGGCGCGCCAAGTCGCCGACCCCAATCGGCGCGGAGCGAATCCAGCCCGGAGAGGTCCGTGACGCCCAAGTCCGGCCCTGGGAACAGGTCGTAACCCCAGGTCAGGTCCGTGACGGCGGGCAACTCGTTGACTAGGCCGATGTAGGCGCGTACCGCAGCGTCGTCCACGGCCTCGGTGCCGGCGCGGATCGCGGATGCCAGCGCTGCGAGCGCCCGCGGTCCCGGGGCGCGCACCTCCGACAGCGGCACCCGGGCGCGCGCGTTGGGCTCGCACACGTTGCCAATGAAGTCGCCCGGCAGGGGGGGGCGAAGGCGCGCGCGGAAGTCGAGGCGCGTCGAAAACAGCGAGGTGCCCTCGGGCTGGCCCGCCCCGTCCGCCCCGTCCGCCTTGTCCACCTCCGCATCCTCCTCGCTTCTTGGGAGGAAGCGGGCCCGGGTGACATGTCTCCATGCGAGAGCCGAAGCTGCCTCCACCGAGGTGAAGGACTCGTTGGCAGCGCTCGCGGCCCCAAGGACACTGCGCAGCGACTGTAAGGCGGCCGCGCTAAAGTACCACGTGCTGATCACAAAGGGGGTCCCGACGGGGTCGACGCGGTCGTGGAGGTGCACCGAGCCGGCAGACAGGGGCGATCTCGCGGCCGCGTCGGCAATGTAGTCGGGCATATCGGCGAGAGTCGCGTTGCGGGACCCGTAGTTGAGGCGCCAGCGCTCGCGCGTCCCCTCGGCCGGCTGGGAGGGGGAGCTGTCGGCCCCGCCGTTGGTGAGCGAAGCCGTCGCGGTGTGACGCGCCCACGAGTTGGCCAGCACGTTGAGACTCCGCGCGTCGCAGACGGTGTGGTGCCAGCAGATGGCGAGAATCAGTCCGCCGCGGATCAGGCTGACCTGGATGGCGAGTGCGGAAACCGCTTGTGCATCGTCCGGGACGCGCAGGCAGGCCGGGTCGACCAGCAGCTCCGGAGGGATGTTCGCGACAGAGAAGTGTCGGGAGGCAATCTCGTCGTAGCTACCGTACTGCCAGACATTCTCAGGTGCGGCTTCTTGCTGTGTGTAATCGATGACTCTCCACGGCACTGCCGAGTCTGGGCCGAGTTGCAGCTGCAGCTCCTTCCTGGTTGACCCCGGAACTGGCACAACCATCGAGGCGAAGTCAGGCGTTTCGCTCAGGCTGACGGCCAGTCCTCGTCTGAGTTGGTTGATGACGGAATCTCGCTTTCCGCCATGGTCGATTCGGAAGAAAGCCAGAACCTTTGCGTAGTGTCTCTGGGCTTGCTGGTCCAAGGTTGAGAGCCGGATGACCTCATCGCTGAAGGGCGTATCCGGCTTTACTGGCAGGTTCTCCGCCATGGCGACCGCAACGATGTTTAGAATTGGCAAGGCAGAGACAGAAGAGGGGGGGAAAGGGAGGGGAGGGGAGTGAACTGGGCACGTCTTGACCGAGGGGGCAGCCTAGTGTCTGTCATGTGTATTGTGTCTGGAGGCGGTTTCTAAAGCAAACCGATGAGCGCGGGAGCCCAGCGCCGCAGCTCAAGGGGCTGTTCCAAATTCGCACCTGCATACAGTTTCGGAGAAGCAAGAGATGACGATTCACCGCTTGTTCCCATAGACCAGGAGGCTCGTCCACGTACTGTGTAAGTGTGCCTTGGCACCTGAAGCTTGTTCCAACCCCTGCCAAGATCTGCTGCAGTAAGTTCAGCTGTGACTCAAGCGCGCATGCAAGTGTTCCCTGCAACTGGAACATGATCGGCATTCCTGGACCAGCGGACATAACCGACGATCTGTGCCGAGCTATGTACGCCGATGTATCTCCAAGGTCACTTACAAGAGGCTCTGGCGCCCGACGCAAACTTGCGGCCGACTATCAGGAACCCCAAACCGCTGCGGAGGACAGTCATATTTGCCCATGGCGCGCTGTCTCCCTTGGTCTCATCTGTCTCAACTTGACTTCTCGAGCACAGACTACAGGACCGTTTGAACTCACAGGATCAGATCCCGCCCGCCCGCAGTCTCGCTTCTCGTTTAATTTTTTTTTTTTTCAATCTATGCGGCATGAGAGAAGCAGACTTGTCCAAGACAACCGAAAACAGGCTCCAAGAAGCACAGAGACCGACCATGTCCCGCGACAGCAGCGTCACCGAGTCAAACGACAGCTTCTCTCCATCCGCCATCTCGACGCCCTGGTCAGTCGTGAGCAAGCATGTCGGCTCCAGCAGCAGCAGCCTCGGTGTCTCGCCTGACGCCGCAGGACACAGTCCCATCGAGCCGATTGCCGTCATCGGCATGAGCTGTCGGCTTCCGGGAACCGCAACAGACATACCGGCGCTCTGGGAAATGCTCGTGTCCGGGCGGACCGCGTGGACGCCCGGACCGGGTAAGCGGTTCAACATGAAGGCTTTTCAAGATGCGACGGGAAGCAAAGCGAGCACAGTAAGGGCTTGAACACAGTCCCCGGTCCGCCCTAACCATGATTCACTAACTAACCTACTTCATCTGCTCTGGCACCTAGACCAATACCGGAGGCGCGCACTGGCTCAAGGAAGATGTCGCAGCGTTTGACGCGGGCTTTTTCGGCGTCAACCCGGTCGAAGCAGCCGTAAGTACATCCATGTCAAAATATCCCGGTTCCAAGAAAAAGAAAAGTGGCTCGTCTCAGCAAAAGAGCTGACAGCAATATTATTTTCAGGCCATGGATCCCCAGCAGCGACTTCTCCTCGAGGTCGCCTATGAGGCCTTTGAGAACGCGGGGCTCGACAAGGACAGGCTCTGGGGCTCTAACACGGGCGTGTTCGTCGGACAGTGGTCGTCTGATTATCATGAGATCGCGACACGCGACATCGAGCGCCCACCCCTCTATCTGGTGACTGGCACGGGGCCCGCCATCACGTCCAGCCGCATTTCGTACCACTTCAACCTCCGTGGGCCGTGCTTCACGCTCGACACCGGTTGCTCATCCAGCCTCGTTGCCCTGCATCAAGCCGTCCACAGCCTGCGGTCCGGGGAGACAACGCAGTGTTTTGTGGGCGGTGTGAACCTGCTGCTGGACCCGCAGCGCTTTGCATACCAAAGCAGGCTCAAGATGTTCTCGAGAGAAGGCCGATCATTCCCATTCGACGCACGGGCAAACGGCTACGGTCGCGGCGAGGGGCTGACCGGCGTTGTTCTCAAGCCTCTGTCGGCGGCACTTCGCGACGGCGACCACGTCCGCGCCGTGATCCGCAACTCGGTTCTGAACCAAGATGGACGTACGCCGGGCATCAGCGTGCCCAGCGCAACAGCGCAACGTGAAGCCATCCTGAGGGCGTACCAGCAAGCGAACATGGAGCCACACGCCGACTACGTCGAGGCCCACGGGACCGGCACCAAGGTCGGGGACCCTATTGAGCTCTCCGCCATTGCGGGAGCCCTGGCCCGCAGCCGACCGTCCGGTCGCCGGCTGCCCGTCGGCTCTATCAAAGGTAATATCGGCCATACAGAAGGCGCCGCTGGGCTCGCCGGGCTGATCAAGGCGGTCCTCATGCTCGAACACGGCTTTATCCCTCCGCAAGCCAACTTTGAGAAGCCGAATCCGGAGATCCCGCTGGATTCCTGGAATCTGCGTGTAGGTGTCATCCCTCGCTTCCCTTTGCTCAAAGTCCATGTTGTGTTACACTGCCCTGTACTCCGGGAAGAGTAGAAAGTTGCTAACGACAGGTTGATGGATACTTCAGGTTCATGTGAAGGGTCAGCGGCAGAATCTGCGTAGGATCTCAGTGAACAGGTACGTGGACTTTGGTGGCGACAACCCGCCGGAAATACCCACGACTCGGCGTGAATAGCGGTATCTGGCGGGCTCTGGCGGCCTCAGTCCCCAATATTGCAGCGCTAACTTGCATCCCCCGACCAGTTTCGGCTACGGCGGCACCAATGCACATGTTATCGTGGAGGCGGCGGGTGAGCACTTGGTCCTCCCTGCGCCTTCGTTGCGTCGGCTCGCACTGCAGAGGGACCCGAGACTTCCCCAGATCCCCAGACTTTTTATCCTCAGCGCGGCCACCCAGAAAGCATGCCATCGGATGTGCACTCGGATGGCACAGTACCTGATCAGCCAACATATGGAATCTCCATGCCCGGAACTGCTGCTGTCCCAGTTGTCCTTCACGCTCAGCAAGCGCACCAGGCTGGCACACGCCGTGGCTCTGGTCGCCCGGACCGTCGACGACCTAGTGGCGCAGCTACTTGCCACAGCAGTCAAGGAAGTGCCCCAAGTGCCCCAACACGGCGGCCATGTGGACGACAGGGGGACCGGCGGCCGCATCGCCTTCGTCTTCAGTGGGCAGGGGGCCCAGTACGCTGAGATGGGCCGCCAGCTGCTGCACCGGTTCCCCGCCTTCTTCCAGACGCTGGAGCGTGCCCGCACCTGCCTGGCCCAGCTGGGATGCCCTTGGGATCTGGTGAGCGAGCTGTGCCGCCCAAAGACGGAATCGCGCGTCAACGAGCCTGCCCTGGCCCAGCCGCTGTCCACAGCCGTCCAGCTCGGGCTGGTTGATCTGCTGGCCGGATTCGGCGTGGCACCGGCCGTCGTTGTCGGCCACTCCAGCGGTGAGATTGCGGCGGCGTACGCGGCGGGCATGCTGTCGTTCACGGACGCCATGGCCGCGTCGTACTTCCGTGGCCTGCTGACCGGCCAGTTGCTGGCAGCAGCCCCGACGTCTGACGGGTGCGCAGCCCCTCGCGGGGGCATGCTTGCCGTGGGCGACTCGGCATCGGTTGTCGAGACGCACATCGCCCGCATCGGTGGCGAGCACGGTCGGGTGAATATCGCGTGCTTCAACAGCCCCGCGAGCGTGACCGTCTCGGGAGACGAGGGAGCAGTCGACCAGCTGAAAGCGGCTCTAGACGCCGAGGACATCTTCAACCGCAAACTTGTCACCTCGGGCGCCGCCTATCACTCTCACCACATGGAGGCCATAGCCGAGCGCTATGCAACGGCGCTCGCCTCGCTCCGCCCTCGCCCAGCAGAGCCGGCGTCCGTCACCATGTTCAGCTCTGTCACAGGACAAAAGGTCGACGACCAGACCACTCTCGACGCCGCATACTGGGTGCGCAACCTCCTCAGCCCCGTGCTGTTCTCACAGGCGGTCCACGCCCTCTGCGAGCAATCAGGAGGGCTCGACAGCATCGTCGAGATTGGGCCACACGCCCAACTTGGGGGCCCGGTGAAGCAGATTCTCAAAGCGCTGCCCGGCCGACTCGGTGAGGAGATTGCGTACACGTCCACGCTCAAGCGCGGCGCCGACGCCGAAGAGACGCTGCTCCGCGTCTTGGGCTGGTTGCATATCAGGGGCAGTCCCGTGCGGATGCAAGACCTGGACCACGATGGCGGGTGGAACAGCAACAGCGCTACAGGACATGCGGTGGGCCTCCTGATCGACCTCCCCCCTTACCCCTTCGACCACGAACGCACCTTCTGGCACGAGACGCGCATCTCCAAGGACTACCGGCACCGCGCCCACCTGCCCCATGCGCTGCTGGGCAGCCTGTCTCCCGACGTCAACCCCATCGAGCCGCGCTGGCGGCGCTTCGTCAACTTGCAGGAGTCCCCCTGGTTGCGCCAGCATGTCGTGCAGGGCCAGATCGTCTTCCCCGCGACGGGCTACCTGACCATGGCCGTCGAGGCAGCCGTCCAGCACGCGCTGCTGTCCGCCTCTTCGTCTTCGGCGGCCGCCGCCCGGGTCGGGGCAGTCTCGTTCCGCAACGTCAGTTTCGGCAAGGCCCTGGTGCTCTCGGAGGGGCCTGGGGACGTCGAGATGTCGCTGTCGCTGAGGCCGCAGGCGCGGACGGCGCGCGAGTCATCCGGGGTATGGAACGAGTTCCGCATCTTCAGCGTCGCGCAGGATGGCAAGACCTGGACCGAGCACTGCCGGGGCCTGCTGCACTCGGAGCCCGAGCCGGCAGACGGAGCCGCGGTAGAGGAGCACCTCCTCGAACGAGGGTGGTGGGCCGACGAGCTAGACGTGGCGCGCATCTCGGCGCGGTGCGCACACGAGGTGGCGCCGCCCAGCTTCTACCGCCTCGCCAAGAAGATCGGGCTGGACTGGCTGCCGCCGTTCGAGGCCGTATGCAGCATGCGGACGGGCCCAGACGCGTGCCTTACGACCGCGCGACTGCCGCCGGATGCAACCTGGAGCCCGGGGGGCGCGGCGGCAACGCTCCATCCCGCGGTGCTCGACGCGGTCCTGTTCCACGGCGCCTGTCATGTGGCCATGCGGGGCGGGACGGACTCGGCGCTCGTCCCGACTTTCATCCAGCAACTTCGCATCGCCACGGGGTCCGGGTCCCCCGAAGTGCCATCTGCTGTGGACGTGGACGCGGTGGCGGGCAATACCTACCGCGACTGGCTTACCGTCGTGGCGCACACGCACAACGAGGGCGCGCCCCCGACATACGAAGTCATCGCGCGTGCCCAAGACGATCCGTCTCCGCAGGGGATGCTCCTGCAGGCCAGAGGCATCCAGATCACCCGTCTGCCTGGCGATATCAACAACGAAGACGGTCCGGGCAACCACGACAAGTGCCACGGTCTCGAGTGGGTGTCGTCGATGGAGCAGCCGTGGACGGCGGAGCACCGCCGCCGCTTCGGCCAGTCTGCCGCTACGCCCGTGGCGTCCAACGCCGAGGTGAACGGCGTCCTCGAGGCCCTGGCCCTGAGCCACATCCAGCGGGTGGTCGGCGAGGTGTCGGCCGACGACATCCCCGCGGGCAGCTACTTCAAGCGCATGTTCGAGTGGATGCAGACGCTCACGGGCGCCGAGTACGACGCCTCGCTACTGCCTGAGAACCCGGCCAACCTCGAGGCCATCGGCGAGGCCGTGGCGCGAGTGGGCGCCCAGCTCGCCGATATCATCACCGAGAAGATCTCGCCGCTGGTCGTGCTGGGCAAGGACGACCTCCTCACGCGGCTGTACTCGGAAGAGCGGAGCGAGTGCTGCCAGGCCCAGATGGCCGCGTGGGCCCGCGAGCTGTGCCTGTACTCCCCGGGCCTGCGTGTGCTCGAGATCGGCGCCGGCACCGGTTCCGCGACGGTGCCGCTCTTGCGTGCGATCCACGACCACATCGTCCGCTACGACTTCACCGACCTGTCGACTGGCTTCTTCGAGGGCGCCGCGGAGCGGCTGGGCGGTCTCGCCGATGTGGTCGAGTTCCGCGCGCTCGACATCGAGAAGGACCCGCTGGCGCAGGGCTTCGAGCTGGCCAGCTACGACCTGGTCGTGGCCAGCAACGTCGTGCACGCGACCAGCCGCATCGACGACACGCTGCGCAACATCCGCGCCCTGTTGCGCCCTGGCGGAAGGTTCATGCTGCATGAGGTCACCAACCCGCAGGCCTTCATCAACCTTGTCTGGGGCGTCTTCGAGGGCTGGTGGGCCGGCTACGAGGAAGGCCGGCGGCTCTCGCCGCTACTGACGCCGCCGGGCTGGATCGACCGACTGACCCAGGCGGGACTCGCCGACGCGGAGCGCTGCTTCGTTGACCGCGAGGACGACGACGGCGGGCTCATGTCCGTCTTCATCTCGCGTGCGCCTGCGGCGCCGGCCGAGAGCTCCGAGCTAGGGCAGCCGCCGCAGCTCACTGCCGTCCACCTGCTCACGGTCGCTGGAGAGGAGCACTCGAGCACCCAGGACCAAGTTGCGGCCCTCCAGGCCGAGCTCGGAAGCCACGTGGCCATCTCGGCATCACCGCTCACAGAGCCCTCTCCTGGCGAGAACGTGGTCGTCGTCCTTCCCGCGATCGGCTCGCTCCTCTGCGGCGACGTCGACGCGGACTCGTTCAATGCGTTCAAGAGCTGGGTGCTCGGCGCACGAGCCGTGCTCTTCGTCAGCTTGGAAGCCGAGTCCGGCACGGAAGTCCAGCCCAGCCACTCTCCTCCGGACACCGGTCTATGGGCGGGCTTTGTCCGCTGTCTCCGCATCGAATACCCCGGGATCCGCTTCGTCACCCTGCAGCTCCAACAAGGGCCGGCGGCGACCGCGGCGCCAGTGCTGCTCGATATGTTGGGCAGGACCCTCCCCGTTCTGCTGCGGAGCTCGGCGTTCGACCTCGAACGCGACATCAGCGAGGTGGAGACCGAGTTCGCCGAGAGAGATGGCCAGCTGTTTGTCTCGCGCCTGGTGCCGCTCCCCGAGATGGACGACCAAGTCCACCGCAGCAGCCAGCTGGCCGAGATCGAGTTGGCTCCGTTCCTGTGCCCTGGCCGCACGATGGCCGCCGAGCTGGGCATCCCGGGCCTGCTCGAAAGCTTCCGCTGGCGAGACGACGCCGGGGCGCCTCTGGTGGGGCCCGACGACGTCCGGCTCGAGCTGCGCGCGGCGAGCATCAACTTCAAGGACATTCTCATTGCCTCGGGCCAGCTCCCCGGCATCACCGAGATGCGCAACGACTGCAGCGGCGTCGTTGTCGAGGTGGGCGCCAACATGCAGGACCGCTTCCAACCCGGCGACAGGGTCTGCGCCCTCTACTCGCGCTCGTACACCAACTACCCGGTCGTGCACGGCGACTGCGTCCGCGTGGTGCCGGACGCCATGTCCTTTGAGGAGGCCGCCGCGCTGCCCATCGTCTGGGCGACCGTGTACTACTCGGTCGTGGACATGGGCCGGCTGAGGCGCGGCGAGAAGATCCTGATCCACGCGGGCGCGGGCGCCGTCGGCCAGGCGGCCATCATCCTCGCGCAGCACATCGGCGCCGACATCTTCGTGACGGTCGGCGGCGCGGCCAAGCGCGAGCTCCTCCAGCAGAGATACGGCATTCCCGCGGCCCACATCTTCTCCAGCCGCAGCACCGCCTTCGCCGAGGGAATCCGTCGCATCACGGGCGGCTACGGCGTCGACGTGGTCCTCAACTCGCTCAGCGGCGAGGTGTTCCGCGAGTCGTGCAACCTGGTGGCACCCTTCGGCCGCTTCGTCGAGATCGGGCGCAAGGACCTGATGGACGACGCGTTGATGCCCATGGAGTTCCTGCTGCGGAACGTCACGTTCGCCTACGTGGACCTGGCGGCCATCATCGTGCAGAACAAGCTGCTGGCGGGCCGGCTGCTCCAGTCCGTCGTCGACCTGGCCGCGGCCGGTGCAATCCGCCCGGTCACGCTGACCACCATACCGATCGACCAGATCGAGACGGCCTTCCGGCTAGTTCAGGCCGGCAAGCACGTGGGCAAGGTCATCCTCACGGTTGGCGAAGACCAAAAGATAAAGGTGAGGCATCTAACTATTATATTAACCCAAAGCTTTCAATGTGTGCAGAGCTAAATTAACCCTTGTCGTCACCTGGTAACTAGGCCATCCCTCCGCCGCCTCCCCAGGCGCAGCTCTGGGCGGACGCGACCTACGCAGTCGTGGGCGGGTTCGGCGGTGTTGGAAAAGCCGTCGTGTCGTGGCTGGCTGACCACGGTGCCCGCAACATCGTCGCCCTGTCGCGCTCGGGCGGGCGAGACCCGCAGCACGCCGCTTTCATTCGCGATATGCAGGCGCGGGGCGTCCGCGTCGTCGGTAGAGCATGCGACATCACGTCTCGGGAGCAGGTGGCCGACTTGGCGCTGGCTATGGGTCAGGACGGACTGCCTCCTGTTCGCGGCATCGTGCAGTCCGCCATGGTTCTTCGGGTAAGACCTGCCTTGCTATCTTCATTACTTGTTCGCACGCATACCTTGCTTGCACCTGGGCCTTTTTTATTGCCGGTCTTCTTGTCACTACCGCTTGGCCATAATATCCACAACTACGTATAGTTAGCGCTGACTCGTCTCCAATCCCGGACAGGACACTGTCTTCGAGAACATGAGCGCCTCGGACTGGAACACGGCGCTTGCCCCTAAGGTCCGCGGCACCCTCAACCTCGACGCCGTCTTCGGCGGCTCCCTCGACTTCTTCCTGATGCTCTCGTCAGCCGTGGCTGTGAGCGGCAACGCAGGCCAGTCCAACTACGGCGCGGCCTGCAGCTTCCAGGACGCGCTGGTGCGCCAGCACGTCAACGCGGGCCCCGCCGCCACGGCGGCGCGCAGGTGCAGCTACTACTCGATCAACGTCGGCGTCGTCATCGAGGTCGGCTTCGTGGCCGAGAACCCCGCGGTGGCCGAGGCGCTGCGAAAGGCCGGGCTGGGCGCCCTGCACCTGGCGGACCTGCTCTCCGTCGTCAACTCGGCCGTGACGGGGCAGGATTCGGCGGCAGGGGCCGGGGAAGGGGCAGCCGTGGGCAGGTCCCGACGAGGCGGGTGCGTCGCGGGGATGGTGCCCCCGGCGACCAGGGGGTCGGGAGTGCCGCGCTGGATGCGGGAGCGCCGCTTCGTGCACTTGGTGCACCAGCGCGAGCGGCTCGGGGCCGGCGGGCAGCGCGGCTCCTCCAACAGCGCGGCCAAGGATGGTACCCAAGACTTGCCCACTGTGCTCGGCCGCGCGGCGGGGCCCAAAGAGGCCGTCGACATCGTGCGCGCGGCTATCATGCAGCAGCTGGGCAAGCTGATTGCCACGCCCGTCGACATGCTGAGCCCGGCCCGAAGCTTGGATAGCTACGGCGTCGACTCGCTGGTCGCGGTCGAGCTCCGCAATTGGATCGGGACCTACCTGCGCGCCAACGTGCAGTTGATGGTGTTGAGGGGCACAAGCAGCATCAACGAGCTTGCCAGCATTGTCGCCAGGGAGTCGAGGCTGGTCAGCTTGGAGGAGGCATAATTTGCGCGTGTCACGTTTTCATGTGTTAATACCCGTTTCGTAATAATATCTCTAGTTAACGTAGCCGAGTGTTCTCCTGGAATAATAATGCCTTAAGTTGTTTTAGCAGGTCAATATCCGTACCTAAATTTTATTCATATAATAGTTAGTTAGTCATTGTTTGGCGTGTAAGGCAGACGTTCGCCTCGGCCCGCTCCTGTCTTGACCGTGTTTTGCCGCGCTTCGTAGCCCGTAAAGGTACTATCGTCGTCGCCTTTATCGTCGCTGTCGCTGTTGTCAAATATCGCGCTGCACGTGAGTCGTTTGGTCGCGTAGACCAGAGCGAGATGGAACCAGGGAGCTCCGGCCGCCCGCTGGGGGCGGCGGGCCAGGGCGCGTTATTAAGTCCCCATAAAGCCATGTTATGCTGCCTTTGCATCCCTTTTCATCCATTGGTTTTTTTTTCGCCATTTCCTATTCTCTATTTTTCAGTTTCTTAGAATTCGAATTGAAGAGTGTTACTGTAGGTAGGGACAGGGGGGCGGCGACGAGGAGGGTGGTGGCAACGGTTGGTTGGGCGGGGAGAGTGCCTTGCCTCCCACGGCTCACTCCGGCCGCTTCATGCGGCCGGAGCACGCCCGGAGCCAATCCCGCAAGAGTAGACACTTATGTGGGAATAAATGCATGCATTTGACTACTCGGACTCGAACTAAGCAGACTAATTCCATCTCCTCATCCCCTCACCCTCCCCAGAACTACCCCTCACCCCCAATGCCCATCCCCAAGTCCACCCGGGATCGTTCTGTCAACAGACAACACCTTACATGTCATACCAGCTGGGCAGCTCAAGCGGGCTCGACGGCTGATCAGGCTTGGCATAGCCGAAGCGGATGGTCTTGGAGGTCTTGCCCGGGGAGAACTTCCAGATGTGACCGACGCTGACCGAGATGGCGAGCATGGCCTCGGTGGTGGTGATCTTCTTCCAGAAGAGCAGGTATTCGTTCTTGGGGGTGAGCTCGATGCGAGTGTCACCCATGTGGACGTCCGGGTCGACGTAGATGGTGCTGTACTTGCCGCCGCCCGTCGACTGCTCGACGGCCGCGTGCAGCGAGATGGGCGCCGACTCGACGGTGAAGGTGGTGTCGGGGCTCGAGCCGTCCGCCAGGTCCCACTCGGACGTGTTGGCCGTGACCGCGGGCTGGAGCGAGCCGTCGGACCAGATGGCCGCCTGGCCAAAGGTGATCTCGACGGGGTTGGTGCTGTGGGAGATCTAGACCGCGGTTGAGTTAAAAAGCGGCCGGGGAAGAGAAGTAGGTTAAATCAGGGAGGCAACACACCATGACGCCGTGGCCAAACGACTGGGTGAGGAAGACGCGGTACTCCTCGGTCCACTGGAAGACGTTGTTGGCGAGGAGGAGCTGCTGGTCGCCCGTGGGGATCGGGGCGGCGCCCTGGAAGACGACATCGTAGCAGCCGTTGACCTAGAGATGTCAGCATCAGAGTTCCCCTGAGTGTCACTGGTGTCTGAACATACCTTCTTGGCAATGCAGAGCGAGTCCTTGGAGTGGAGCGCCAGAATGGCGTTGTCGATGAGGACGTTGAGGGTGTAGGTGGCCATGTTGACTGCGGGTGTGGTGATGATTTGGTTGTTGGGTTGTTATTGTTGCTGTTGGGTAGAACTGAGTGAGTCTGAGCTGTTGATGATGGAACGAGAGAGTCCGGATTGCCCGTCGTCGTCGATGCTTTTATGTTTCTCCAGCCTCCGACCCTCGTTGAACCTTGTAGCAGCTCATCGAAGTGTACTGTACATGCTCCATCCCGGGATGAACGCAGCCTTCCCGAGCCGCCCACGACGGCAGCCTCTCACTGACGATCACCCCCTCTTCGAGGTCCTCCCCGACGCCGAACCGCTTTGCGATGCATTCATCACCACCACGGGACTCCGCAAGACTCCGCAATGCCCGTTGGCGAACCCAATCAGAACATGCTCTTGAGATCCGCGTACGGCGGCTGCTACGTCTCAGCTGGCCCTGGAGGCCGTCGCTGTCCCCTTGCGGGTGCCGAGTTGCTCAAGCGGGGGCCTCCTGCGTTCTGCACAGCGTCACTATCGACGCCACGGCGGCCCTCTGTCGGGCGGGCTGTAGGGGTGGCCGATGAGGGGGACGCCAGCCCTACAGTGCTTGTATGCAGGTCGTCGGGTGATGAGGACGCCAAACAAGCCAAACCAGCCCCTGCAGCGGCAGCGGCTGGTCTGGACCTCCCCCCATGCCCAACGAGAACCGAGCCTGATCTCGCTCTCAGAGCCAATCGCTACCGCCACCGAGAAGCCCCCTTAAAACAGCCCCGTAGGGCGGAGGCTAGCTTGGCAGTCTGACGGCTCGTTACAGATCGAGGACCCCTCCTTAAGCCGTCACGACAAGCTCTCCACCATGACCAGAAAGGATCAAGCGGGCTGGCCATGGCAAGCTGATGAGGTGCCTCTGAGACACGGCTGATGTGGATTAACTACCTCATGACTTCGGGCCGCATTTCAGACGGGCGCTCTTGTGCAAATGCGACGGAGCAGAGCCGCCGTCAACCGCACGTTGCACGAACGAAAACAAACGAACATAAGAGTACTCGGATCCCGGGGCCGAGCGGGTGGCTGGCTGAGGGGCAACCGCAACCCGATCGATAATGCGGGAGCAGTGAGCAATAGCTTACTCGTTGTTGTTTCGTGAACCTCTCACTGGATTTTATCGCAACATTGAATATGGCGGGTGCCGCGGGAATACGCTTTGGGAAGGGGTTGAGGGAGGGGATGGCGGATTGAGTTTGGATTCAGTGAGTATGTGAACCAGGGATGTACCAGCAAGGCTGTCACTTGGAGATGTCAAAGTCACCATGTGCTGATTGATGTTAAATACTACCTACAGGCTCGATGACTTGGCTCATCCGCATCCCCAACACATCTCCCAGGCCTTGACCTCTCCTGACTTCTTCTCCCTTCACCACTTGTCTCTCAACCTCCAGTTTCCTCGGACTTCGACCCCATCAAACACATCCCCAGCCCGCCCGCCATGAACCCCATCGTCGGCGCCATCCAGGCCGGGCTCGTGGGCGCCAACGCGATCCCCAAGCCGCGCTTCATCCTCGAGGTCCCCGGTTTCAAAATTCACGACGTCGCCAACGAGCCCGCCGTGGCGCGCGACCTCGACAACGACGGCTTCGGCATCATCTCGTACACCTGGGGCCGCTTCCAGGACAAGACGACGTACGAGACATCGCTCAACGCGCCCAAGTTCGACCTTATCAACGCGCCGGGCCCAAACCAGATCTGGTGGTACATTCCCAAGCTGCTACCGGGGAACTTTAGCATTGATGATGTGCGGGGCATCGTGCAGTCGCTGAACATGAGATATGTGTGGTGGTATGTTCTCCCTGTACTCTCCTTGCGGTTCACTATGGAGAGAGAGAGAATTTAGAGTCAGGCATGACATGCTAACACCAACCTCTCACCTCTGTCCAGGGACTGGGCCTGCATCCCCCAATCCTGGGACAGCAACAACACGCCCGACCCGTGGCGGCCCAACATCATGATCGGGTCCCTTTCGGACCGGGGCAAGGAGATCGCCAACGAGGAGGTGGCCAAACAGTTCTACATCTACACGCTGGCCAAGAAGGGCGTCATCTGGCTGCGCGACATCGAGTGGAACAACCCGGTGCAGACGACACTCAAGCAGCTGCTGCTCAAGGGGCAGCGGTCGCAGACGACGCAGAACCTGGGGGCCGCTGTCGCTGAGGTGAGGTCGGCTGTGGAGATGTTTCAATTGATCAAGACGGAGGACAACTGGTATGCCGCTCCTCCCCATCCCCCATCCCATCACCACAGTCAACCGGGTTAACCCCCTTTTCTTCCGCCCCCCAGGCTCTCCTCCATGTGGACCTTCCAAGAGGGCATCCTCCTCAACTCGGACGACGTCATCGACCCTCGCGACGACCGTCTCCTAGCTCTCCGCAAGCCTGCCCAGTTCGCTCGCCTCGTCGACAAGACGGGCCGCATCCTCAAGGCAGACACATGCTTCCGCGGCGAGGCAACCCTCCTCGACATCACGGGGCGGGCGACGCTTCTCGCCTGCGACATGGCCAACCTCGTGATCCAGGCAATCCAGTCCGGCCAGATGCAGGTGGCCTCCGACCTGCAGACTCTTCTCAGCCGGCTGTACGAGACCGGCCTCGTGGGGGTAGCCGCCGACTCGCCGCTCGACATCCTCGAAGCAGCCAAAGCCCGCGGCGTGACGACCATGTCCGAAGTGGACTACTGCATCAACGCGATCCTGGGCGCCCTTCGCGTGGTCCTCCCCGACGGCACCCCCGACGGGCGCGACAACGACGGCGAGCGCGACGACCGCCGGCGCGCGCTCCTCGCCGCCCTCGTCGAGCGCAACGGCTGGAGAATGATCCTCCTCACCAAACCCACCCGCGGCTCCTGGGACTCCTCCCGCCCAGCCGACCCCACCGCCGGCCACGGCGACTGGCTCTCCATCCTCCAGCGCACCTGGCAATTCACCTCCCTCGGCGTCTTCATCACCTCCCGCGTCGGCCGGCGCTCACGGCGGCG
>FTDQ01000173.1_pt1 | contig 18615 bp, 19 predicted proteins | sample 1640001 | NCBI WGS metagenome assembly FTDQ01 (sample SAMEA3914869, study PRJEB12502) | metagenome | biome: forest; material: soil | place: USA | collected 2012-03-12 | depth 0.1 m
ACCCCATGCACGCGGCCTCAAGCGGTGCAATTGACGCCTGCTGATTGGGCCGCCGGCGCTTCAAATTTTTAGCTTTTTCCAGCGCTGCCCGGTTATCAGACCCGATAACGGGGTCTGGCGCACTGGCGGCGCCTCCTCTTTGGCTCGCTCACCGTCTGAAGGTCGAGCCGAGACTGAAAACGAGGGAATGCATGATCCGCCGGTGGAGAGGAGCCAGCGCCGGCAGGCAGGGGGGCTTGTTGTCAACCTGCTCGTCCCAAACCGCCGTCGCCGTTAGCCTCGCGACCGGCATTGAAGTTCTGGACCACCAAGAAATGAGCAGCGGGGGCGCGGTGGGAGCCTGGGGGGAGCAGTATGCACATACATCTATCTCACTTGCTCTCCGCATCTCCCAGGCCCGGATTGCATGCTGTGTCCGCCCACCCGGCGCCGTGCGACCCGACCGGCGACGGGTGCCAGCTTTCACGCCGCGGCAGCGCGGTCCGGCACGCCGCCTGGACGATGCGGGCCAGGGCCAAGACGTCGACCATCATGCAATTCGTGACGGCGCCGGCATCGCCCAAACGGGCAATTCGCACAGAGCATCGGCCTCCTCCCTCCCTCGTGGCTGGCCGGGTGCGTGCGTGCTGCTCTGCCCGCCTCGACGACGTTGTGTGCATCCCCGGGCGTGCTCCAGAGAGACACAGCACGATACAGAGAAACAGCACACTTGCAGCGATCGGCGACCCGATGCCGCGGGCCAGGGCCGTGGCCGCCCGAACAGGCAGAGATCGCCACGCCTTGGGCTTGTTTTGTGGGCTTGTGTTGGCCTCAGTGAGCCCCAGCGGGGGAGGGTTCGTCTCTCTGGTTCGCCGTGCAGGCCGTTGCTCGGCGATGATGGGCAACGGCTTGCGGCTGTCGGGGACCGACCCTGGCTGGAGGCGTTCGGGGTTGCGAGCAGAAACATGGAACGAGTCTTGCTCCAGCCCGTGCCCGAGGAAATGTCCTTGCAGTCAACTCCACCACAGCAAAGGAGAGCAGTGATCGTGTGCCGGGTCCAAAGTGGCGGTGCCAATGTCGCCCTGGGCGAATCGGTTTTGTTGTTGGCTGGCGGCCGCAAAAACCCCACCATTCGCACCCAGCCTGCGATCGCCTCCAAGCCTGGGCGTTCCTGGCTGCGACAGCCGGTCTTCACGATGCATCGCGCCCTTGCAGCGCGTGTCGTGTCAACGACGACGCCAAGCCGTCGAGGCTCGGACCCCCGCAGCAGGACGAAACAGGCGCCGCTGGGCCTCTGCCGTCGTGCCGGCCGGTGCCGACTGGGCGCCGAGAGGCCAATCGCGTCAGATCCATGATCCATGATCCGATCCTCTGGCCCTCGCCCACGGGCACGCGCTGCCATGCACGGCATCCATGCTTCCCCCACGTCCAGTTCCAGGCGCGGTGCATTATTATGGTCGCCGGTCGAGCGAGCGTCGAGAAGGCGGTGACGGCTCGACAGCAGAGATGAGGTGCGGGAGCAACGCAGGCTCGCACGGGATTGGCCTGCATTGGGCTGCCCAACCAAGCGACGGGTTTGTCAAGCAAGCTAAGACTCGTATTCGTCGAGAGCGGGTTGTTGCCTCGCTGGCTCGCCAACGAACTCGCTCAATGGGGGCTGCCGAGGACAATTGGAGAATGAGAAACAGTCCTAATAACCTCCATCTCGCAGCAACTCGTTGATGACAGGAACCGTTTGCTGGGCATGCACTCACTCCACATGCTCACACACATGGATCCGATCTGCCTGGATGCCTGGGCCTTCTGCCTCCTCGGAGCCCCTGTCCGAGAGTTTGCGTGCGTGGTCTGTGCTTCGGCACGCGCCGTGACCCCTAAACGGCGGCCACATCCAGAGCGGCTCCACACCACAGCAGGGTCTCGAGTGCCATCGCGTCAGCGCGACCGCCCCCTGCTGACACGAGCGGAACACCGGCTGGGAGAAAAGAAAAGAAAAAAAAACTGTCGAAATTCTCGAAATGAAGAGACATCTCCACCACCACCTCAACCTGCGGCGGCCGCGTCGCACATTGGCTAACGCGATCCGTCTCGAAGGCAATGCGCGCGCACATGGCAGATGGCGTGGGGGGTTCAGGGCTCGGCCGTATGCGACTCGACACGGTGGTGTGGTCTGTCTGGCTGTCTGGGGCCCAGGGCCGCGTCGTCGTCGCAGCAGCAGGGCATTGTCTGAGTCTCGCAATGGTGATGTCGGTGTGGTCACTGTGGTGTCTGCCTTGCTGGCTGGCTCGTGGAACCGTCAAGAGACAATGACGCCTCGATCTCTCACGCACCACCGCCGTGCCCCCCATCCTCCTCCTTCCTCCCCTCCACCCTGGGCAGGGAAAAGGGGGCATGGATCATCCAGACAGCGAAGGGGAGGGAGAAAAAAGGAGAGACGGCTTGGCGCCGGCGGGCCAATGACACGCCGCGCCAGTGAGAATCTGACCCAGTCCGATCTGGCTGCGACCATCGCGCGGCGCTGATAGGGCAGAGCGGGCAGGGCATGGATCCCTTACCCAGGGCCGCCCCTCAGGCGCCAGATACGAAGAGAGACGAAGGGCGGGTGGGCGCGCATCCATTGTGCAGCGCTGCTGGCAGTGCTGGCAGTGCAAGCAGCCCATGCTCCACGCTGCGGGGACGCTGGCTGGGCAGAAATTCCAGCGACCAACCCTCTTCCGCCTGCACCCACCCAGCATCGTGGAAGCCCTGGAAGGCGTCGTGGGCAGGCCCGTATCCCTGCCGTAAAAGGCTTGGCGTCTTCAGCGCTCGCAGCGTGGCCGCCGTGTCCCTCAAACACCCTCGCGGAATCCTCATTTCCCCATCCACCGCCGCTCACCCTTCTCCATCCCCCCCCCCCGTTTTTGCCGTCGCCGCCGTCGCCCTCGACCTCCCTCCCACCTCCATTTTCCCTCTGTCGCATTCTGTCCTTCTTTTTCCCCCTCTCTTCCTTTTCCTTCCCTGTCGGCGCGCCCGCTCGCTCGTTTCCTTGGCAATCGCACCGCCGCCCAAACCCCAACCCATCAGTCGCCTGGATCCTGCCCCCAACCTGCCCGTCCTTGCCGGCGTCGCACAGCCCCCTCTACCGACCCTCCCGCCCCAGTGCCGACCCGTCTTAACCGTGGAACACGCCGCCCTGCCCGCCCAACGCGCGCGCACCGCCCAACTCCCCAAACGAGTCCCAGCCCCTTCGCCGTGTCCTCAACGGCGGTCCGGATGACGGCCCTCCAGAACATCCCGCAGTCGTGGCGGCGGGCTATCTTCCTCGTCCCGGTCGCCATCATCACCCTTTTGCTCGCCACCGGCCTGTACAATGGAGCCATCCCAAAGCCGCCGCTGTAAGCGCATCCCGCCCGCTCTCCCCGCCGCGATCTTGTCTCCCTCCTTCGTCTCGTTCCTGCTAACCTCGCCTCGCGCGCGCCCTTCCCAGACCCAAGGTAGTCTTTAATGGCCCCGGGGGCGCCCCAGCCGGCAACACGGCCCTCGCCCTCGACAGCCTCCCCGACGTGATCCGCGCGCTCTGGGCCCCGCTCCTCCTGCCCATCACCGCCCCCAAGTTCATCACCTCGGACGGCGAGGAGAAGCACCTGCCCCCGCAGGGCGAGCTCTTCCACACCGAGCCCCTGGGCAAGCGCGTGCTCATCATGGACATTGACAACCGCGAGTTCTCGGGCAACGGCACCATCTTTTCCGACCCGCTGCCGCGCTGGGAGGACCTGGCCGGCCCCTCGGCCGGCTTCACGAGCCACTACCTGTACGCCACCATCCACGGCTACTCGTACAAGTTCATCCGCGCCCCCAAGTACGAGGACCGCGCCCCGCACTGGTCCAAGGTCATCTTCACCAAGGAGATGCTCAAGCAGTACGACATTGTCGTCATGCTCGACTACGACGCCATGTTTGTCACCCCGCACGTGCCGCTCGAGTGGCTCCTCAACTACTGGAAGATCGGGCCCGAGACCCTCGTCGCCATGGCCGAGGACCCCAACGGCGACCCCAACTTCGACGCCCGCCACCGCGTCAACATCAACTCGGGCTTCATCGTCGCCCAGGCCAGCGAAAAGACCCAGGAGCTCTTCAAGGAGTGGGCCGAGTGCCCCGACGAGAAGCGCTACCCCGGCTGCGGCGAGTGGAAGAACAAGCCGTTCCACGAGCAGTCCGCCTTCAGCTCCTTTGTCCGCTACAACTTCCTCGACGGCTACAGCATCGACACCCACCCGCAGTACATCCGCATGCTCCCCTGCAAGGAGGCCAACGGCTACCCCGAGGTCTCGGGCTGCGGCTGCCTCGGCCAGTTTGTCCGCCACTACTGGGGCCACAAGCACCTGACCAACCGCGAGTTCACCCACAACATCATGGCCGCCCTCACCCCGATGCTCATCCAGGCCGCCTACCAGCAGCCCGGCCACGTCGAGGAGTTCCGCAGCAAGTTCCTGCAGGGGTCGCAGGTCCTCGACAAGGCCCCGGCCCCGTAGGCGTCGGCGCTTGGTTGGCAGCGTTTTCCTTTTTTCCTTTTTGATGGTTTTTGCATCGCGGTTCGCAGGCGGATTTGACCCGTCCTGCCAGGTGTTTGGTGTCGCGGGGATACAGGTTTTCGGGGGGGCATTTACGGTTATTTTGGAGGCCAAGTTGCACACGGCATGCCGCGGACGGAGGTTGCTGCCGTCGGCGAGGGAAGGATATGTAATACAATCACCGCCATAAAATTCCACCATTGACCCGGTATAGCACTGTATTGATAGCAGTGCCTGCAGCGTTGACAACCGTCTTGCACTCGTGGGGGAGCCGCGATGGCCGCCTGGTCAGGGCATGAACCGGGAAAATGGGATGGGTAAGGGTTGGTGATTCATGCAACCTAACTGTTTCGAGGCAAGCAGGACAAACGAAGCAAACGAACCGAGTCTCAGGGGTCAGGAGCCGGTCGACAAGCGACCAACCGTCAACCTCAGCCGCCCCTGGTACACAAATTCGACAACCAACAACCACAGCCTGCCCAACACACATTCCGTCTCCCCGCGTCCTCACTCCGGCGCGCCGAACACACCGGCCCCCCTCAATAACACCTCCGGCAGCTCCCGTCCGACCCGGTGCCGTACACGTCGACCTTGTCGCTGTCCCAGGAGACGGCACACGGCTTGGTGTCGACGTTGCCGCCCATGTACTCCCAGTCCGAGCTCCACTTGTCGTCGCTGCACACGCGGCGGTACACGGCGTTGTCGTCGCCCGTGATGTAGACCTCGATCTTGCCGCCGTAGACAACCACGTCGGGGGCCTTGCCGGACTTGATCTTGCCGCCCATGTTCTCCCAGCCGCCCCAGCCCGACTTTTGTCTGTACGTCTTGTGCCAGCACGCGCCGTCGATGCCGCGCACGAACAGGTCCATCCGGCCGTCCCACGCGCACGCCGCCGGCTCGCAGTCGAGCGAGCCCCCGAGGCTCTCCCACTCGCCCCAGCCCGAGTCGTACTTGCGGTGCCACGCCTGCCCGTCCTCGCCCTTGCAGAAGACGCTCGTGTGGTCCTTGCCCCAGCTGACCGCCTTGGGCGGCCCGTCCAGGTAGCCCCCCATGTTCTCCCACCCGTACCAGCCGTTCTGCCCGTCGTCGTACCGCCGGTGCCAGCACTGCCCGTCGTCGGCCGACACGTACACGCTCACGTGGTCCTGCCCCCACGAGCACGTCGACGGGTAGTGCTTGACCTTGCCGCCCATGCTCTGCCACTGGCCCCACCCGCCGCCGCCGCCCGAGTAGTCGTACGACCGGTGCCAGCACTGCCCGTCGGTGCCCTTGCAGAAGACGTGCGTGTTGTCCTTCTTGCGGCTGCACACGGCCGGCGCCGAGTCGAGCGAGCCGCCCACGTCCTGCCACGCGCCCCACTTGGAGCCGGACCCGTCGTACGTCCGGTACTTGCACGACCGGTCCTTGTTGGTGTAGTAGACGTCCAGCCGGGAGCCGCCCCACGACACGGGCGCCGGGTGCCACATGCCGCTGCCCTCGAGGTTCTCCCACCGGCCCGACGTGGCGCGCGGCGACAGCAGCGCCGCGGGCTGGGCCAGCCGGTGGGGGTTGGGGGAGACGGAGGGGGAGCGCTTGGTGGGCGGGTTGTTGAAGTATTCCTCCGAGTGGAGGCCGGATCGTTTGGTCAAAAAGTCGCCGTGGCCGCGGGGGGCGTTCCAGTCCAGGTGGCTCGACCGGGGCTCGGGGCGGAACTGGTTGGCGCCGTGCTGGGGCACGGAGACGACCAGGCCGCCCGAGACAAGGAGGAGGGCGAGCCCGAGGCGCACCATGGTGGATGGGAGGGTTGATAGGCCGCTGTCGTAGGTCTTGGTGTTGGCCGTGTAGCAACAAGCTGCTTGACCTGCCCAGTTGACTCGATGCTGAGGAACTCAGGGCCCTTTTATACACCTGTCGGTGCTCTCGCGGCTCACCCACTGGGCCGGGTCGAGGCCCAGAACATGGAGACGTTCTAGCCCCAAGGTAACCACGAGACGCACATGGTAAATTGCCGGCTCCCGGGTTCTCCATATCCGATGCAGTCACCCAACCGCTGCGAGGGCCGCAGCACGTTAACTTTACACGATGCTACTCAGCTGCGAAGGAAAGAAGCTCCTCCGTCCTCTAGATCCCCCCCGTGTGCCACACCGTCTGCTCTCTCACCCGGTTCCGGCCTCTCAAGCAGGATTCCTTTCCTCAGCTGCAATTCCAGGACGACGGAACACCTGGTATCCGAAGCCCGGTAGCCCACCATCACGACCGTGGACGACCGGCTCCCGACCGCGGCCGAACGGCCCTTAAAGTGAGCGTGACATTTGAGCAACCCGGGTCATCCAACATAAGCCTCTCTGCAGTCCAAGGGACCCGGGAAAGGAGCCAGTCCGAGACGGCATCCTCCGCAGTTTTGAAGACTTTAATCTACCGGGTCGTCGAGTTTTGCCTATTTCCAGCGCGTGGGAAGCACGAAGATGCATGTGTAGCTTGGCGGGCAGCACTGGGACTGCGATTTTCCGTGGATCAGGACCGGGCGTCGGATTCCGCGGTGCGTGGCGAGGTCGCAGGCCATCGGGGGGTCATTCTTGTCTCTCGTCAGACTAGTACGGTGAGACTGGTTTGAGCTACCTGGGTACCTCACTCTCACGGTCCCAAGACAATTCCATCTAGACGATCCTCACGACGTCTCCAGGTCAACTCCCGATCCAGCATCTGCTCCCCACAAGCCCTGGCCATCCTCGCTCGGTCCACCAAGTCAAATATCTCTCTGGCCATCTGGTTCCACTCATGCAATCCGCTTCCACTCGACATAAAACTCCTTGCTCGACACGCCCCCGCCCACCAGCCGGTCAAACTCCTGCTGCGCGCCGGGCTGGTTGGGCCGGAGCTTCAACCGAAACGGCCAGGTCTCGACGATCGTGTGCTTGGCTTTCATCGCCGCCCCGATGGATCGCGCTGCCTCGGCGAGGCGGGATTCCCGTACGAACCTGCTGGGATAGTTAGGTAACAAGATCGGGACCACTGACAGGAATGGACTCGAAGTGGTTTGCTTACATATCGAGCACGCCATCGTATGTCGCGACACAGCCCATGGCGTACATGATCTTGACCAAGTCGGGGCCGGTAGGCATGCCCTTTTGCGACAGGAACTTCAGGACACGGGGCATGACGGTTTTGCCCCCTCGAGCCAGGTCGGTCAGCTGTGCCCCCGGCAGCATGCTGTATTCCGGAACCACGTTCATGAACAGAGTGATGAGGGTGGCGTGCGGGTTGAGCGACGGGGCTTGGAGCAGCGGAACCATCAAGAAAATCGTGCGGTGCACTCCGAGATACGCGCGATCTGCGATGTTGGAGACCTGTGGAGGGACCAATTAGATGTTGCTGGACAACTGGACTCTGGACTCAGCCTACCTCGATCCGGCTGAAGGACCCAGCTTCAACATTCGGAGACTTGGCCAGCTCGGACGCATCCATCTGGAGGAGCTTGAAGGTGGCCTGCAAACCCGAGAGCCGGACGGTAAATGACCTCAGAACCGAACGGACGTGGTAGAACAGCTTGCCGTAGATGTCCGCGGTCGCGGGGCCAGTGCTGCAGTACTTGACTTGCTTTGCCGACCAGCCATCCAGAGGATCTGCGTTGTCAGGCATCGACCAAGCGCTACCGGAGTGGAAGAAAGTCCTGCCATTGGTTAGACGCGTACCGGGGGGCTACCGGCGGGACTCACGGGTTAGGTTCTCGAAACTCGTCGCGCTGGCACCCAAACGGGAGGAGGAGCCCGTCCTCCCGGAACCGCTGCTTGGCGATTCGAACCGACGGTGCCTGGAAAAGGAAATGCCGGTCTCGGTAGTCCTTCCTGGACTCGGCAAGCGTGACCGTCCTGCGGACTAGGTTCGCCTCCTCTGCCGTCAGCCCTTTGGGGATAGCCGCGAAGGATAGGAGCCTGTGCCACGATGACTTTTCCAGCACCAGCCGGAGGGAGCGCTGCCCGAATTGCCATGTTTTGGCCATCACACTGCCGGGCGCCTTGTCCTTAATCTTCCCGCACACGTCCTCGATGAGAGGGCGGATCTGCTGCTGCAAGATGTCGAGATCGGATTTGCGGATCAGAGCAGAGTACCAGATGTGGATGATGCAGTCGACCGCGAGCTCGGTGTTGTCGACAATAAGCACGATGAGGAGCATGATGGCGTTGCGAGCCACGATGTCGAGATCCTTGTCGTTGATTGTGATCTCGACCGGCTGGGAGTAGGAGCTTGGAAGGCCGGCGATGGTCGTTACGATGTTCCGGAGGTCTCCGGATGCTGCCGCTGTATCAGTGCCAGCGTCTCCACATAGAAATAAAAAAGGGATTAAAATCCCCCACGCACCGGCAAACAAGAGGCTCAGGGGCAGCTTGTAATGGTCTCCTTCGTTGGACCCGAGCTGGAGGATGTCGAAAGCTGGGACGTTGCCCCAAAGGTACTTGAACCCTCCAAAGTGCGCCGGTGGCGCATCTCCAATGAATGCTGGTTCTCGCTTCTCCCGGACCCAGGCGGGCACCCACGACTTCTGGCCCACAGGCGCCTTGCAGTCCGTCTTGTGGGCAGTCCAATGGGACTTTTGGCAGTCCTGGCCGCAGTACTGCGACGGCGTGATCAGCATACGGGCAAGAAAGGGGGGTTGTGTTTACTCACCAGCACAAGAAGACAGTTTTTGCAACTGTATCTTCCAGGCCTGGAACAGGCCACGCTTCCAGGGGTCCAGTTTGCGCACGGGAAGGCCTGGTTGCCATGTTGAGGGCAGCTGGATGACTGAGGGCGGGACGTCCCAACTTACTGTTCGGAGCAATGAGACACGGGAGTAATGGGGGAAGAGTCCCCAGTATTATAGGTCGTCTACCCATTGAAACCGACAGACACACAGAGCAGTGCCTGTGTTGTGTCCAGTGAGGCCTACTGCAGGCGGCGCCCACTGGCTGTCAAGCGGCATGGCACACCGACGGCAAAGGGCAGCAGGCAACGGGAAGTGGCAGAGCAAACCGGAACAAGCCGGAGATGATGGGCGGGCTGGGCCCGCCTCCTGCTCTTCAAGCCAGGCATTCTTGCGCAGCTGTTCCTCGTCCTTGACTCCCCGCAGCTTTCGGATCGCGGCGACCGCCCTGTCCTCTTGGTCCCTCGCCACGTAGTACCGAGGTGTCTCGGCGAGAAAGAAGCGGGCGGCGGAGATGAGGACCGGGACAACAAACATGACCCCGAGGGGGAACCCGTTTGAGATGCCGAGGACTACGCGCCCGACGTAGAGCGCAGCGAGATTCTGGCTTCCGATCTGAGCGGCAATGGAGACGACGCCGAAAACCGAGGCGGTCCACAGGCCGGTTCGGGGGCTCATGCGCGCTCCGAACTTGAACATGAAGAGGCAGGACACCAAAGTCCCGACGTTGATCAAGCTCTGGATCAGCGTCTGCACCTTGGTCGTGAGGTTGTAGCCGACCGGGTTTGTGGGCTGCGTCGTCGGGAAGAAACCCGCCAGCCTCGTCTCCCTGACCGCCAGAACCACTTACCAGTAGACGCAGGCACTTATATCAACATAGCCAAGGATGGCAAGAAATCCGGGCATGGACTGAAAGCCCGAGATGGCGGCAGAATCGTATCCATACCGGAACTGGGCTAAAGCGATGAAGAGGCAGATTCCAACCAGTCGCATCTCTCTCCAGATGGCGTGAACTGGAGTTTTCGCGGGGGAGGGCGCTGCCATGTTTGCAGAGAGATGAGGAGAAGACTGGATGGATCGGTAGAGAGCAGAGTGACTCGACTCGGGCGGGCGGATGGCCCTCTTATGCTCCCTCTGGGCGCCCCTAGGGTGTCGACGGCGATGGTCTCGGGGCGCGCCCCAGCTGAAGCCTTTCCTAGGTTTCCTCCCCTGGATTCTGACCCCAGACTCCTCATCGCACTAGTCGGTCCATGCATGGTACAGGTGACAATCGTCGGTCGCCTTCCAAATCTTGGAGTCCCCAGAATCGTCCCCAGAATCACAAAACTATTGCGCGGGGAACCCTGTGCTGTTCTCGCTGGTCGTGCTCGGGAAATGGAATCCGAATAACGCGGGAAATCGACCTTGCGGACACCGCGCGGCAGCCGCCAGAGGAATCGGCACTGCATAGGAATCCGGGGAAGGGCGCCTAGTCCCAAGACGGACGAGCTGAAGCGTGTTTCATCTCGAGTGGCATCTTTGACCGATATCCCAGGGTCCAGGTGGTGGCCGGCCATGTGGGGGAGGGGTAAGAGCTCGGCCCCCGACCTTGTTGTCATCGTCTTCTGACCCATCTCTGCCCCCAGCATCCCATTTAACCTCTGGCGGGTGAACCACTGGTACAACAAGCCAGTAAAGCGGGCAACCCGACCGTCTGTGGAGGACTACGGCTACTACTTTAAGCACAACGTCTCGATCACACGTCCGGCTTCTACTCTACCCAGAGCCTGAAATTCTGCATCAATGAGATCGGTGCCGACAGGTGCATGCTTTCCATAGTAGGCCCCTGACAAGCGAGACTGGAGGCTCCGATGAACGACTGGTTTACTTACACCTCGACAGATTATCCGTACGGCAGGATCGAAGAGGCGCAGGCCTGGTGGAAGACGGTGGATTTGCCCGAGAAGGAGAAGGCGGCGGTGGCAAGGGAGAATGCGATTAGGCTGTTCAAACCGCCCTTGGAGATATAGATTGGTACCTAGTTATTCCAAAGATGTACAATCTTGCAATCCTTATTCGTACAGCAGCCCGTGGCGTGCGGAGAGCCCGCCAGATGAGAGGTAGCAGTATGTGAGTTGATGCCCCGTTGGGGCGCATTTTGTTCATCCCTCCGAGAGTGGCCGAAACAAGAGCTTTTGGTCTAGAATCCACCAAGACATGTTGCTTTTGTGAAATCCGTCGTGATGAGAGTGCCGCCGCGAAGAGCGGGATCGTTTACATGGAATCAGGCCGCCGACCCCATCATGTCTCAATCACCTCCCGCCCCCATGCCCGCTTCCCCAGCCCGTGATCCATCCTCCCAACTGCCACGGCAAAGTCCTTGAGGAACCGCCACCGGACCCTCTTGACCCACCCCTTGGCGACAAACGCGTTGAGCGTCCCGTTCGGGAAGAAGGCGACGTGGTCGAGCAGGGTCTCGTCGTGGGCGGCTGCGACAAACACGTTGCAGTGGGCGTCGGCCTCCTGCAGCTTCTCGACCGTGCGCAGCACCTCGTCCGCGTCGTGGACAAACGGCGACTGCAGGGCGGGACCGTACACGGGGCCCGAGACGGGCCTGCCGCGCCCGGCAAACAGCGCGTCAAACACGTCGCCGGGGCAGCCGTAGTGGGACTCGAGCGGGTGCGGGTCCGGCGCGAACGGGTCCGGGAGGATGTCGGTGGGCAGCGGGAGGTACCTGCTCGGCCGGAGCTCGCCGGGGTGGTGGATGGCGTCGCCGGCGAGCAGGATGAACGAGGCCGGGTTGGAAGTCACGCGGGCGAGGGCGCTGACGTGGCCGACGGTGTGGCCGGGCGTGTCGAGGAAGTAGAAGGACCCGTCGCCAAAGTAGTCGAGCGCGCGGAAGCGGCCGATGGCGACGCTGCCCGCGTCAAAGTCGAGCTCGATCACGCGCCGGTTGGCCAGGTCGCTCTCGAGGATGGTCGACTCGGGGTTGGTGGGGTATCCTGGGAGCATCGTGCCAAAGCCCGGGCCGACGATGAGAGACGTGCTGGGCGGGAACGTGTTGGGGTCGCCGGCGTGGTCAAAGTGGTGGTGGCTCCAGACGATGGCCTCGATGGTGCTGGTGTCGACCCCGGCCTCTTCGAGGATCTGGTGCACGTCCTTGTCCACGTGCAGCGTCCACCCGAGAGACTTGAAGTCGGCGAGCAGCGCTGGGCTGAGGTTCTGCCAGTCCTTGCGGATGCCCAGGTCGAAGAGGACGGCGCGGTTGAGGCCGGGGTGCTGGACGAGGAAGGAAAAGACGGGGGCGGCGAGCACTTCGTGGCCCGGGATCGGCGGGGAGACAAACAGCGGCGTCGAGATGCCGCGGATTGTGGCGGTGGTGTCGATGATGGAGACGTTGACGGTGTTCGGCGAGGGCGGGATGCCCAGACCGGGAGGGCTCTGCGTTTCAGACATTGTGAACGAGGTGAGAGAACTGCTGCACAGACTGATGTTTTCAAGGCGAGCGAGTCATAGTATTCGGGCCTTGAGAGCATACAAAACAGAAGGCCCCTTGATGAAGGGGTTCGTGGTGTCATCCAGACGTCACCACCAGGGGACGAATAGGGGTCCAGCGGCATGGATGGCCGTTCCTTTGGACGATCATTCTCGGGTCATCTGATGTAAACAAGACGACTCCGTCTAAACCCTGTACGGATCGTTCTCAAGAATATGGTTGAGGACGAGCTGCGGATCGCTCTCGATCAGGGCAATCTGGCGGCCGAGCAACTCGTCCCTTGCTTCGGCCAGGTGGTAATCTTCAACCCAGAACTTGAACCAGCTCTGGAGCACCTGGGCCTGGACGGCCGGATCTACGTGGTTGTACAGAAAGTCGGTGTATCGCTCGAAGCGGCGACGGAGATCGGGAATGTCGGCGTCCTCAATCTCGATGTTGCGCTGCCCCTGGGTCCATCGCAGCCCGCCCAGGATCTCCCTACCAAGGTCGGGGTGCTCGGAGAAGGCGGGGACGTGGCGGCGTCGGCAATGGAAGTCGATGTCGATCATGGACCAGCCGAAACCCAAGTTCCCGTGGCGCAGCGACTTGCGCTCGTCGCGGAGCATGCGGAGCGCGCTGGCGGCGAGCTTGGGAGCGAGCAGGGCGGCACCCCCAGAAGCGGCGAGGCAGCAGCGGTTGCAGCGCAACGGGCCAGGGGGCAGCTCGGGACGGCGCACTCCCCATTCGAAGAGGGACCACTGCCGAAAGGCGTTGTGCTCCTGCCATGTGCCGCACGACGGGCAGCGGAGGAGGTACACGGTGAGAAAGAGATGGTCCACGGAGCTTTCTCGCCGGAGGCACCTCCAGAACCTCGGAAAGGCGCCGGGCGGCGACGGCTCAAACAAGCCAGGCAGATGCCAGTCGAGGAATCTCTGGAGCCTCAGCTGCCGGCTGACGACAACTGGGACGCCATCCGGCTCGTACCTGGTGCGCAGCAAGGGACATCTGCGGAGCCGGCGCTCACACTCGATGCAGCGGCGCTTCTGCCGGGCCGTGCCAACCAGGTGTCTCGCGGCCTCGCGGTCGGTCTCGTCCGGTTCGCGCGGGGCCACAAAGGCGAACGGCTGCGCAACCGGCTGCCACGCGTCGTAGTCACGGTCGCGGCTGGCCAGGAGCTCGATACAGCGCCGCTGCTCTTCGCGCTCGCCAGCCGCGCGCTGCTGGATGCGCCTCCACCTGGCGCTCGCCTCCAGCGGCTCCCAGTCGGTGACGGCGGCCTTGGCGGCCTCGACACTGCCCGGGGGCGGCTTGCGGTACCGGCGGCGGAGGAGGGCGTGGTTGGCGAACATCATGTGCGGCCGCAGCTTCATGCAGCCGCAGCAGGCGTACTTGTTGGACCGCCACTCGGGGCCGTCCCACGGCGGGGTCAGCTGCTGCTCGCGCTCGTCAAACAGCGGCACGATGCCCCCGTGCTCGGGCAGCAGCTCGAGCGCCAGCAGCCGCTGCACAAAGTCGTGACGGAGCGGGCTGACGAGGGCACGCCATGACGTCGACGTCTGCGAGAGGGCGATGAGCGAGACGGGGTCCAACTGGCGGACCACGTGATGCAGGATCTCGAGGGGGAGCTGCACATGCAGGGGCTGGGAGGCATTCATGGTGGGCGGGGCGTGCTGGCGGCGGTGTGGTTGTGGTGTGCCGACCGACTTGCTTGTTTCATGTAGGGTGGGGGAGGGGGATGGTGTGACGTCGTGGATATTCAGGTCTTGGCGCGGGGCTTGCGATGGTGGGTGTCAATGTCTCGTCTTTTTTTGGTGTTTTCGGGTGGTCGGCGCCGAATCCGACAAGTTGGGTGGGTGCGCACATCGGGTGGAACTATGGGCGGTCGATGCTGCCGTCGATCGATTCTGGTTGTTTTAAGTCGGGGTCTCTTTGCTGTGCGTTGGCCGGGTTGAGGACGGCAGGCGAGAGGACGGACTGAGTGAGGCCCAACCCAACAATGATGGATCCGTGGCAACACGTGCAGGCAACCTCCGTCCTTTGCCTCCTGGAAGCCGAGGACGTGCATTGGCTTGTTTCCCAGGCGGTTTGACCAGGCAGCAGCGGATCGAGTCTGCGTTTTTGGCACTGCGCCGCAGCCCCTGCGACCAGGGGCCAATCACTCCCACCGCATTTCCAGCTGTGGCTGTTCTCGTCCTCGGGCCCAGACACACCCGCACGCACGGCGCTCGCTTGGACTCTTTTCTTCTGCCGCCGCTGAGAGCCATGCCGCTGATAAGAGACGGCTCGCGCCGCGGCAGCGCAGCAGCTGTGGTTGAGCCTGCATGCCCATACTCGGTCGGGTGTGGGCGCTGACGTGAGATTTTATTTTTCTGCTGCGGGAGCGGCCTCAGCTCTCAGCTCTGCGCGATGCGCATCTCGAGACGACGACATTAAATTGCAGATTGGACGCGCCCGCCCGGGTTGGTCTGTCGGTCTCTGTCGAGCCCAGCAAGCGATCGAGCGAGAACCAAACCTCCCGGCAACATGGACGCCTTCTCCCCGACGAAGCATCAGCAGCAGGTGCACTACGACCAGCTCCCCGACGGCCCCCGGGACAAGGCGGACTCGTTCCAGTACCAGCAGCAACCGCCGTACGAACCCTACCGGCCGTACCCCGGCAGCGATGCCGGGTCCGCGCCGACACCGGGGCCCACCATCCTCAGCGTCACGCGCGGCGTGGCCCTGTCCGTGGTGGCCGTGATTCTGCTCCTGTTCCTCGCCGTCGTCGGGCTCGGCGCCGGCCTCGGCGTCAGCCAGCGGGACCTGCGGCAGGCCAAGGGCGACCTCGCGGCGGCGCAGGCCGTGCTCTCCTCTGCGTCGGCAGCGTACGTGATTTTAATCGGATTGAAACGGGCGGCAGGACGCGGCTGACATTTCCACAGCGCACCCACGGCCACGGTCTCGGGCACGCCGACGTCGGCCACCGGCTCGCCCTCGGCGACGCCCTCGGCCGTCTCCAACGTGCAGTGCCCGCGCGTCAACGGCACCACGTACACGGCCAGCACGGGCGGCAAGCAGTTCCGGCGGCTGTGCGGGCTCGACTACGGCGGCGCCGGCGAGGCCATCGACATTGGCAACGAGAAGACGCGCAGCCTCGATGCATGCATCGACGCGTGCGCCTCGCGGGCCAACTGCACAGGCGCCGGCTGGGGCGTCATGGACGGCGACAAGGGCACGACGCACTCGTGCTGGATGAAGACGAACCTGACCAAGTCCCACAAGGCGGTGCCGGAGTGGGGGTTTGCGGTGCTGGTCGTCCAGGCGTCGACGTCCAAGTCGTCGTAGTCGGCGGGCTGCCGTGTTTGAGATGTATTCATGGAATAGAGACCTAATCTAACTAATAATGTGCAAGCAAAAGACTGGACTTGACTGTGTGAGGGTACGGGTGGGATCATTGCAGTTTTGGGCCATGCCATTTGCTGCGCACTCCTCTCACCGCCGCGAGCGATCCCCGGGTTTTGCCTTGGGACGAACGGCGCCTCGCTTCCAACTGCCGCCGATCGGTTGCCCGCCCCGCCCCAGACACGGCTCGGGCGACAAGCGTGTCATGGGCCGCGATCTGTGCGCTTCCCGCGACCCTGCTTCCCGTGCCGGCATGGATGGGTGCTGCGGAGCACTGACGCCGTGCCGTGTGTCGCGGCCGCTGTGCGGACGCAGATTGCTCTGCGAACCCGGTTTGCGCCTCTGCGATCGGGGCGGCCCACGGCGTCGGGGCCAGGTCGATCGGGCCGGGACGCAATTGCAGGATTGATTCGACGGCCGACAGAGAGATTGTTCATTCATTGCCAGCCCCCTCGTCGCTCGATCGAGCCCTGGCAAAGGGGCATCAAGGGTCGAGCAAGGGGCCGGTCGAGGATCGAGCATGGAAGGCAAACCCGGGTCTCTGCGGGGCTGCAATCAATGGATCCATCAGCGACGACCAAAGTTTTCCCGCCAACGGCCCACTGCGCGCCCACGAAATGCCTCAGCCAGGGCAACAAAACGCAGGCCATCCAGGGCCAGCGGGCCCTGGTCGCGGTGCCATCAGAGGAACTTTTTCTGGAAAGCAGCAGCGCAGGGGTTTCAGTGGGCGGGACGCGGTGACAGAGGGTGGCAGAGCTGCTCCCTTCCCCAGGAATTTGTGCGTGCGACCCCGCTGCTTATTTCATGCACGCGAGGGGCCGGGGGCGTGATTGGCTGGCATGCGGTGAACGGACCACCGACCCGAAATCCCCACGTGGTGCCAAAATTGCATGTCCAAAAACCCGTCGCCCCCCGCTCTCGTCTTCTGCTTTGGGGCGCGACTGGGGGCAGACCAACAGCGCAGCAAGACAACCACGGCCAACCAAGTGAAGTGACCGACAGCCCAACCCTGCCCCGCTCTCCTCCTGAAGCCCTTCGTCCAGGAGGGCCATGTTTCCCGAACGGGAAATTGCGTCTGTGCGTCCGTCCAGACCCAGCGCCGTCGCACAGGCCAGCAGGAGCCAGGACAGGCCAAGGGCGCGCCAGTGTGCTGACCCCGGATCTGCGTCCCTGCTTGCCGACCATCGAGGGCCTGCACCGGGCTCGGGATGCCGAGCGAGCCCGGCTCGACATTGCGCATTGCTGCACGCCCGTCTCGTCCCCAGCCAACAGCATCGCGACGCTCTCGCTTGGCTCCTGCAGGATGCAACCATCGCCGCCGGAGCACACGGCGACAGACTCGCTACCCGGCGGCGCGGCCGACCGCCATGCGCCTGCCACTCGTCGCTGTCACTGTCAGCTCCCCTTCCCCTGCAGCGCCGACGATGCCTGGGAGAGCCTCTGCCTTGCCACTTGCGGTACGAGCGCCCATTGGCCAATGCGCGAACCTCACGCTAACGAAACGTCCGTTGTGGATGCAGTGCTCGTGTTCGCCAAGTCCCTGACGCCGTCGCCGTCCTCGTCGAGACGGCGCCCTCGACAAATTCGAGGGCCACAGCCGGCCGACACTCGGAGTGCCGCGGCGGCCTTTTGAAATAAGCAGGCAGGCGGAATTCTTGCTCGCGCTTCTCGCCGTCCTCGTTGGTTCGGAGTCTGCCCCGCAGGCGCAATATCGAGCCCTCCATCCCGCTGCCCAGAGCCGCTCCGTCAGGTGGCCGTCCAGCCGCGACAGCTCCCATATTGCCCCGCGCCTGATTGGCTGCCCTGTGCTGAGGAACACTCTTTTGCATTTTGCCGTTTTAACCATCCGGGCCTTTCGTGCTGGGTTGCCGTCTGCCTGGCGGGATGGCAAAACGAGATGAACAACATTGGTTGCGGGCGCTGGCGATGGGCGGAGTGGGCAGACCCAACCTCAAGTTGAGTCTTGCTGTGTGGACGAGTGCATCTGCACACGCGAGCAGCGAGCACGAAGAAGCCAAACCAGAAGCGGGCCAGATCGATCAAGCATTGCGGAGACACCGGCATCTCGGCGGGTGCCTTTTGCTTTTCCGCCAAGGCACAGCTTCCCGAGATCCAGGCACGCCCAGACGCCACAACGGTTGTCTGCGCGCTTGGGTGGATGCACATTTTGTGTCCACGAGGCCGCCCCCGTTCCTCCGCACTTCGCACATCCGTCCCGCCTGACGCCCATGTTTTCCCTGCTGGCAGCCAAGCCGGCGTGCTCGATGCCCGGGACACTGCTGCTGCTCCCCCTCCAACCCGCGGTGGCATGCCGGTTCTGGACCGTGACGGGTGGCAAAAGAGCGCCCTCCGCAAGCCACCACCCACCCCTTCTGGAGTGACCTCGGGATTCATCGTCCGCCTCGCCGTTTGGGCCTCGTGCCAAGACCCCCGCCGTCCGGCTAGCGCCAGATGGGCAGAATGGATGGATGGGGTTTGGATGGGTTGGATCCGCCCATCGCTCCAACGTCACCACGACCTGCCTCCCCAGTTCGGCTCCCTTGCCCGTTCCTGCTGTCGTCCAGCGGCCCACCCCCCCTCATTCGCCCCCCTCC
>FTDQ01000147.1_pt1 | contig 16762 bp, 3 predicted proteins | sample 1640001 | NCBI WGS metagenome assembly FTDQ01 (sample SAMEA3914869, study PRJEB12502) | metagenome | biome: forest; material: soil | place: USA | collected 2012-03-12 | depth 0.1 m
GATATGGGGGGTTGGGAGTGAGGGGAGACTGAGAGTGGGAGGAGGTTGAGAGAGGGGGGAGGATCAGAGTAGGAGGAGATTGAGAGAGGGGGGAAACTCAGAGTGTAAGGAGGGGAGTGAGAGCCGAAGGGGACTGAGAGAGTGAGGGCGCCGAGAAAAGGTACTGACAGCGGAAGGGGACGGCGTGGGGGATGGGACTGGGAGTGCTGAGAGTGGGAGGGGAGGCCATTCTGTTTGTTTTGGTAGCACGGCGCTGGGTGAAGGGTTTGCTGTTTGTCTTGTTTTGGGGCATGGGATTTCAATTGCTCGAAAAGGGGGTCGAGGCCGGGCCCATCGGGGGTTTCCATGCTTGCTTGTTTTATGACGACTCTTCGCTCAGATTCGTTTCAGCGCCGCATTCGCTTGATGCAGTGCATTACTGAAGGGGACTCGGGGTCAAGAAGTATTATTAATACCGGCAACAAAAAATGTTAGGTCGGATGGCCGGCAGCGATGACACCTCATGACTTACGGTCGAATGTCAACTTGAAGTGGTGTCGTCGAATAATTTGCAAGGTCCAGGACATCATGCTTTCGAATGAACCACAACAAGGCCCGCGTGCCGCTGAAGGAATTGCGTCAATTATGAGCTAGCCCTTTCATGATGATAAGTTGAGACCCTCGGACTCTTTTTGGAGATTAAGAGAGGAATGGGTGGGTGTATGTTGTGGCAGGGGCAATGGTTGCTGCCTGGATGAAATTCGCTTCTCGTGGAGTTGGTGGAGATTGAAGGGACAGTGACGCCAAGTTGGGCGAGAGAGCAAGGGATAATTTTACCACATACAGATTATGTCTTCATAACATATCAGTAAGAGACCTGGAAGCAATAGGAGGATGACAGGTAGCGGGCGGTGGGTTGCCAAGTCGACGATGAGTGTGAGTGGCGAGTTTGCTGACTCTTGTCCGCGAGTCTCTAACGTCCAAGTACGAGGCAGCAAGCCCAAGCTCAGCTGCCAACGTGCTCGGTGATATTGACAGGATGGCTCGATTCGGCCAAGTGAAATATGTACTGTCAGTGGCGTGCCGCGGGATATTGAGCAGTACCCGTTGTTGTGACGGGACTGGACGGGCTGACTGCCCACGCCACAGCAGCGTTCACTCACTTTCCTCACCCCTGTTCAGCGATTCCCGCCATTCGTCCCTACTTCGTACCGACACACTCACTCCACCGTCGGACTCAAGTTCTTGGTCCTCTGCCTGTGGCTTGTCGCACCGTCTGAAACCCCCAGACGACTGCCACCGCCGTCCTCCATCCCCAAGCCCCCCCTTGCAACGCAAGCTCACGTCGACATGCAATGCCCAGCGTCAGCGGTACGAAGGGTAAGACATGCGCCAGTCGCTCCTTGTGGCAATGAATGAGTGCGAGCACTTTTTAGGTGCGACCAAGCCCAGGCTGCCCAGTTCTCGGCCTCGTCAGTGGCAGGAGGAGTCGCGGGTGGGGCTGCCTGGGGATTGGCTGCCGCGGCCAGGCAGCAACATTTTGCACCGGATATTCTCACTCTGGATCCAGACAATTGGAGCCGGGCAGGAGGGGCAAGGTGGGACGCTGGGTGTTGGCAGAGAGCAGGAGAAGGAGGGGAAAAGATGATGGAGAGGAGCAAAAAGATGTCCCTGGTTTAGAGGAGTATCTGACATCATGGTATCCAAGTGTGCGACCTGTTATTCGTCTATCTCGACTTGATCTGGTGTCGAGGGCAAGGGCAGATGATAGTTGTTGACGTGGGGGAAAGATTGCTGGATCTGGCTTAGCCACTGTCCAAACACACTGTGCCAGGGTGTGGGTAAGCGTGGCTGGCGGGGTGCCCCCCAGGACGGGAACTTTAGCGCGCGATGTGCAGGCACCGAAATAACCAGATCGGAACGGGGGCTTGGGCAGTTGCGATGGCGATGCCTTGCAAGAAGAACAAAACTCTGCGTGGCCCGGGACAGAGGTGATTGCGCTTCACCAAAAACCTGGAACCTGCGCATCCGTCACCTCATCCCCAGGACTTTGACTGTTTCGCTCGCGGGGAATTTGGCCAAACACCACGAAACAAGGATCGAGGACGGCAGACAGTCGACTGCAAACAACCCCCGCCAAGCCCTGGACCTCGACGACCACCATCGACCATCCATCGACCCCCTCTCCTCCCCCCCGCGCCAACCTTTTAGCTAGCGCACCAGCGCATCCCCTTACTCAGCTACTCAACAGCTAAATAGGGGCACTGTGGGAACGCAACGCAGTGCGCTGCGGCAGTTACCGCCCCCCTCAGCACAACCACCCGCCAACCCTAACCGCCAGCCTGTGTGCTGAGGAGAGAACCCAACCCCACCTGCGGTCAATGTGTTGACCAGCTCCGGCCTCCTCTCCCCCCCCTCCCCCCTCTCCCGGCCTTGTGACAGCCGCGCGACCGAGCAGGAGTCCGGAGCCCGTACCCGTCCCGCTCCCCGTCCCGCTCCCCGTCAACACCAGCCGGCCCCGCCGCCATGGACTCCTTCATCCCCATGGGCGGCGTCCAGCTGCCGGCCTTCCAGCGCCGCCTGAGCCGCCTCTACAACGACACCAAGAAGTCGTCCGACTTCGTCAAGGAGCCCGCCCAACATGCCGAGGCCGACCCCGAGATCAAGTCGCTGCACCGCAAGCTGCGCATCCAGAAGGACCGCTTCGTCAGCTGGGGGCTCGAGTGGTCCGACCCGAACCAGTCGGCCGAGGTGCTCATCGACTCCTCGCTCTCCAAGGCCGGCCTCAGCGAGGTTGTCGGCAGCATCATGTCCACCATCAAGGACATCCTCGCCGAGGCCGAGCCGCTCTGGAATAGCTCACGCCGCCTCGCCGGCGAGTCCGTCGAGCCCGACCCGCCCCCGCGCCGCGGCGAGAAGATCCGCATGGTTGTCTGGGACAAGAGCCGTTTCGAGGACCTCATCCGCGACCTGACCGCCTCGGTCGACACCCTCTACGACCTCTCGCGCACTCGCTCGTCCTACGCCCAACCCTCCGCTGCCGTTCGCCGCGCCCTCTCCACTCCGTCCCCAGCCCCTGAGGACCTCCGTCCTTTCGAGTCGTCCCGCATCCAGACGCCCCGCCAGATCGACCCAACCTCGCTCACCAACCTGCGCGATATGCAGGCCGAGCCCATGACCGAGCTGGCCGAGCAGGACCGCGCCCGCGAGATCGTCTTCATGACGAGGCAAGCCTATGCCGAGCTCACTCAGACTGCGGGCGAGCGCCAGCCCCACGCTCCGCTCCTCCTCGAGTATGCTACCTTCGACTCCATCTACTCCATGACGGGCATCTCGCCTCCCATGACCCGCTTCGAGAAGGTGTCGGCCGGCCTGCAGTCCGAGCCGCAGCGGTCACCAGGGTCCTGGACTGGGTTGCCGCGCTTGCTGGGTTACTTCGAGGAGATGGACAACGCCCGCTTCGGCCTCGTCTACCAGTTCCCCCGCACCTTCAACCCCGTCACATTCGAGCACCTCACCCAGAACCCGCTCTACAACTTGTGCTCGCTCGCCGACCTGCTTGCCCGCCCAGACTTTGAGCCCAAGCTGGAGGCCAAGTTCCGCCTCGCCGCGAACCTGGCCAACACCGTCTTTGACATGCACGCCCGCGGCATCACACACAACAACCTCGTCGGCGAGAACATCTCCTTCTGCAACGCCGTCGGTACCGATCCCGAAGTTAGCGGCATTACCCAGGGCGAGGTCGACATCCGCCGCCCCCTCATCTCGTCCTTTGACTTGTTCTCAGACCCGCAGTCGTCCGACGATGCTCCGAGACCTTTCTCTTTGTACAAGCACCCCCTGGATCCCAGGAACAGCGCCCAATCACCCCTCGCCAACAATGCCGACTCCAAAACCTTTGACCTCTACTCCCTCGCCATGATCCTCTTGTCCGTCGGTCTCTGGACCAAGCTCGAGAACCTGGTACCCAACATGGAGTCGCCGACACTCCCTGAGTCCGTCTTGGAACAGCTCGCCATCCGCTGCGGCACTCTGTACATGAAGGCCGTGCAGGCCTGCTGGAACGCCGTCGACCAGGAGATGACGGGCTCTCGCACCACCGAGCAGATCGTCTCGCGCGTCCAGTTCAAGGCGAGCCGCTACCTCGAGGCATGCTGCATCCTGGATGGCGTCAGCAACCTGGATGAGCGTCTTGGAGATGATATGGGCGAGCCCCGCCCGGAGCCGGTGCAGAGCAGCACACCGGGACCGTCGAGCGACTCCAAGCTTGAGAAGCGTGCGAGCCAGGTGGTGGCGGAGGGGACAAGTGGCGGGCCTGTTGCCGCTGGGCCGGGCACCCGAAGCCAAGGTGAGTACCATCCGCACCCCCGTCATTGTGTCCGCGGACCCTTAATTGACGTGGACTGGCCAGGCCCCACCGAGGAGACGAAACCATCCAGGAAGATGCGCCTCTACCCACACGTACCCCTACCTCCGGAGATCATCGAGAAGTGGAACAACATTTTCATGCCCCAGATCAACACCGCCCTGCGCCACTTCTACCGCAAGAACCCAGAGTCGGTCGAGATCTCGCTCGAGTCGATTGGCGAGTCGGCCCAGCTGACGAAGCCAACTGTGCTGGTCGTCTGCACCTCCGTGAGCAAGGTCCGCGCCATTCTTAAGAAGAAGCTCGGCACGCTGTTTGACGGGACGACCGGCGTCGCGTTGAAGGTCTGCCGCGGCCAGGTCCTCCGCTCCAGGAAGCGGCCCACCCGCAGCATGGCCAAGGCTGTGGACGACGGCCCTGATGAGGTCACAGCCGCCAACCCCGACTACCAGGAGCGGCCCACCAATGGCGCCAGCATTGGCGCCTGGATTGGCGACCGTCACCTTCCCCCGGTGAGCCTCGGTGGCCTGATCACAGTGGATAACAAGGAGTACGGCATGACGGTCCACCACATGCTGGATGACCCGGACCAGGCCGCCGAGGAAGCAAAGGAGGGTGCCACCACGCGGAGCATGGCCGGCCCGCGCGTGCCCGATCTCGCTGCATGGTATGCCGAGCAGTACCTGCACAGCGAGTCAGAGCCAGATAGCAGCGGCAGCGAAGACTACACCTGCGAGTTTTCCGACTCGGACTCGGACACGCTCTCCGAGTCGGCCATCACCAGCGACTACTCGGACGAGGAGTACGAAGACGAGGATGACTTTGAGCCTGGCGACATCCCCGGCATCGAACCAGGATGCGGCGAGGGGTACATCATCACACAGCCGGCCCTCGACGACGTCCCGGACGGCTTCTACCCCTCCTCGGAGACGCAAGACGAGGACCATCTCGACACCTACACCGTCGGCGAGGTGTACGCGTCAAGCGGGATCCGCCGGCGCAACGAGAACGGCCTCCTCCACGAGATCGACTGGGCGCTGTTCGAGTTCAACGACGAGCGCGCACCACCAGGCAACCTCATCCCGCAGATTGAGATGGCCCCACGCCGCCGCCGCAACTCGTGGGAGAGCGACCCGCCCGAACTAGACGACCCAGCCATCCAGCCCACCTCCATCGTCCCCTCCTCGAGCCTCCCCGGCCTCGAAGTCCAATGCATGGCCCGCACCAGCGGCCTCCAATCCGGCCTCGTCCTGCAAGCCGTCGCCTCCGTCAAGATCCACGGCCGCGTCTCCCCCAGCCACATCTACCAAGTCGCCGGCACCCCCCCAACCCAACAACCCACCCCTCGCCCCGCCACCACCTCAACGAAACGCCCCGCCCCGCCCATGGGCATCCCCGGCGACAGCGGCGCGTGGGTCGTCGACCGCGACCGCGGCGCCGTGTGCGGGCACATCCTCGCCTGGAGCGAGCGCAAGCGCGTGGCGTACATCTGCCCCATGGACGTGTTGCTGCGCGACATTGCCGAGACGCTCGAGGCGGCGGAGGTCAGGCTGCCTGGCGGGGAGGTGATTTTCTCGCGGTCTAAACAACAAGACCACCACCATCAGGAGCAGCAGCAGCAGCAGGACCAAATCATGCTTGGCAGGCGGCTGACGGCGCAGATGGATACCGCGTCTGTGTCAGAACTAGGGGACGACGAGGCCGAAGAGGAGGAGCGGGGCGTGGTTTCCCCGCTCGGGCAGATGAGGCTGCACCAGCAACAGATGATGGAGAAGAGGCTGTCAAACCAGCGGCGGCCGATGTCGACGCCTGTGCCTGCCCCGTCATCGGCGGGGATGGCGCAGCTTGCGCGCGGGACGGGGTCGTATCGGGAGCGGAATAGTCTTGCTGGGGCGTCGTTTGCTACTACAGGGGCGGCGAGGGGCCGGGGGGGTAGGGATCAGGGTGGGTTGTATGATGTGGATGATGATGATGAGGCGGTGGAGGTGGATTTGCCCGGGGAGTTGAAGGAGATGAGGCTGGCGGGAAGGGGTGGAGGGGTCGGGATGGGGAGATGGATTTGAGGAGGTGGGGGGTTGATACCATGGGTGTTGGTTAATTTCTTGGGATAATTATTTTTGTTGTATTTATTCCTGTATCTGACTGATCTGAGCTCGGCATCTTGTATACACTGATGAGACACGACAGAACGGAAAGAGGGCATCTAGTTCTTGGATTATGATCATCATTCACACCCAAAGATGGATTTGCTTGTACACACTCGCGCGCGCCAACACCAACCACCAACCCCCTGACCCCAACCAACACTCCGCCGGTTATACAGACATGTGGACAAGAAAGGACAAAAAATAAAAGAGGAAAAGGAAAACCCCCAGGCTCAGACGACGTAAGGGAGGGTATATGCTATGATACAACAAAGGAAAAGTTCCAAAAAAATACAATTTGACCGCCCGCCTCACCTGCCTTGGCCCTGCCCTGGCCCGTCCAATTTTTATTCGTCACTCCTCTCCTCCTCCATCCGCTTGTCCAGGCCGACGGGGGAACAGGCAGGAATCCATGCTCACTGACGGCGTGGTCATCTTCCGTCTTGTCCCCGTCTCTCCCTCCCATTTGTTCTGGCCCGGCTCCGCCCAAGCCTCATCTCCCAGCCCGCCAGCGGCCAGCCCTGTCCCTCAACACCACCGCCACCCCCGGGAACTCGCCACCATGTCGTGTGAAATAGCGAGGCGGGGGTGTGGTGGCGTCTCGGCAGGCAGGCGGAGGCAGCCGCCGTCTCTCGCCTGCCTTGCTTTGGTCCCCGGATTATTTGTTTATCTATTATTCAAGGGGCCAGAGGCGGGCGTGGTGGCAGGACGCTCGGCATGGGCGGTAGACACCGGTGTCCTGTCGTCAATTTTTGTCGCCCGCTGCGCGTGTCTTACAACTCGGGCGCATCCTCCTCCTCGTCGTCAGCCGCAGGCGCGGGTGTGTCATCCGGCTGAGCGGCGGTCGTAGCCTCCGCCGCGGGAGCCTCCTCCACAACTTGTTGCTCAGCATCCTCGCTGTCTTGGACGTGCTCCTCAACCGGCTGGGCGATCTCCTCCTCCACCGGAGTCTCCTGAACCGGCACCTCGACCGTCACAACTTCCTCCTCCTCGACCAGCTCGGTCACGTTGGCGACCATGACGGGTGTCTCGAACATGAGACTGCTTGCCGAGTCGTTGTCGGCGTCCGCCTCGGGTGTTACGTCAGACGCGGCGGGGAGGGGCTCCTCCTCGGGGGCGCTCTCGGATTCGTCGTCGTAGGAGCTCGCTTGGGAGTCCTCCGAAGTTGACTCGACAACTGGCTCAGGCGACGGTTCCGAATCGACTGGGACTTCAGCATCCTGGTTGGCAGCTTCGGCCTCGCCCGAGTTGGCCTCCTCAGCAGCTGCCTCGTCAGCAACGGCACCCGCCGCCTCCTCCTTCGCAGCCTCGGCCGCCTCGGCAGCCTGCTGCATGAGGTCGGAATCAAACTCGGGAGTCTCGTCACCGGCGATCACCTTCCAGTTGGCGACCTGCTTCAGGCGGGCGAGCTCCTTGGCGGTCGCGGAGGCAACCTTCATGGCGTCGTCCTCAATGTTGGCGGCCTCGAGCTGGGCGGCCTCGAGGCTCGGGTGGCTGACGACGTGCTGCTCGAGGTCGACCTTCCACTCGTCGAAGCGGCTCTTGAGGAGGTGGTACTTAGCCCAGTCCTTGTATGTGACGCCGTCCATCCAGGCCCACTTCATGCCGATCCTTTGGAGGGCAAGGTCGCGGATGTTCTCGAGGATGGTGAAGTGGTTCTCGGCGGCCTTGGTGACCGAGACCTTCATCTCGTTCTCGTAGCTCTCGCGCCAGGTGCGCACGGCCTGCGCCTTTTCCTTGACGGCCATGCCCGCCTGCCGGACCGCCTTGATGACTTCCTCGGTGGCTTCTTCGTGCGTGAGGCGGTTCTTGCTGGCTAGGCCGACGACGCTGAGAATGGCGCGGCGGAGCATGACGAGCTCCGAAACGCCGGCGGTGCGCAGCTCATCGAGAAGCGACTTGCCAGTGATTCTAGCATTGCGGCGGATCATCTTCTTGGCGATTTCCTGGACGCGCTCGTCGATCTCGGCGGCGCCCTCGTCGGCGGCCTTGGCGTACCTCTCCTGCCAGTCCCTCAGGTCGGCGGCGACAATCTCGCGGGCGCTGCGTCGGTTGGGGTCGTCTTGCTCGAGCTTCTCGTCAATCTCGGGGGGCGGGACGGGCTCCATGGCGGCCCTCGAGCGGGCCGGGTCGGTGGCAGACTTGTCCTGCTCCTGATGAGCGCTGGCCGAGGGCGCGGGGGCGCTAGAAGTAACGGGCACGGACGCGGCGGGCTTGACGAAGGACGAGCTGGTTCCGGTGGAGGAGCTTGTCGACGAGTCGGTCAGGGTCTTGGGGACGGTCTTCTTGGTGGTGCTGTAACGCCCCAGACGCTTGCCGATCTTGACGAGCTGCGGCTCGACAGTTTCGGTGTAGACAGCCCTGATCTGGGGCCCGACAGTGCCGTCGAGGAAGGCATATGTCTTGTTCCAGGTCCAGACAAAGGCGGGCACCACGGTGTTGCCCGTAAACACCGAGGCGGCGCGGTAGCCCTCGAGAATATGGGGCTGGACGTATTGGAAGGCGGGCACCAATACGCCATGGTAGGCCTGCAGACTGTTAGTCCGCGCGATGTCGTAGTATGGCCCGAGGGCAGTCGAGACGCGGTCAATGTGGGGGGCCAGCTTCTCGTCGTACTGGGCTTTGGCGAGCGCCTGGTACTTTTCAACCTGGGGCTGGACCGTCTTCTCCCATTGCGCCTGGCCCAGCGCCTGGAGGTGCAGGGCGTGGGGCGCGCCGTACTGCTGGGCATAGGCCCATGTGGGCGCGATCACGCGCTGGTCGACGGCGTTGTAGTAGGGCAGGGCGAGGTCGACGTAGGGGGCGACATAGGATTCGTAGTAGGGCTCGGCGTGGGGCGCGACGGCGCGCTTGAGTTGGAAGTAGGGCTTGCAGATGCGCGGGGAGGAGTCGTCGCAGTCGTCGAGCGAGGCGGGGCATCGGAACAGGATGGAGAAGATGGAGTACCAAGTCAACAGGCTGCGGGGTGGCCAGGTAGTCAGCATACAGCAAACGCGAGCGAGGGAATAAAAGAGCATGTTTTCATACCGGGCGGCGATGCTGAAGGCGCGGGCGAACAAGCCTGGCCCGCTCGACCTCGCCCTCGTCGCTGGCCTCGCGTTGTGGCCGACAGCGCGTCCGTTGAGGGGCCCCTTGACAGCGCCATTGATGGCGTGGGCGCCAGGCCGTGAGGCCTTGAGGGAGCCGTTCGCATCGGCCATGACGGGGATGGGATGCGACGGGAGCGCCTCAGTGTGCCTCGGCGTGGTGCAGCACCAGGCTGACGGCGACTGCTGCTGCGCTGCACAGAGGCACAACCAGGGTTGGCGACGAGAAAGAACAAGAGTTGGCACCTCGGGCGTTGTCGTGCGATGGCTGGGGTTGCGGGGGTGGTTGAGCCGGAATGCGGATGGCCGGGTGGTGGTGGGTGGTGATGGCGTGGGCGATGGGCGATGGGGTGATGGTGTGAACACGGGGCGTGTTGGAGGTTGAGGGTTGAGCGTCGAGGGTTGGGGCCGTGAGTGAGACGAGACGAGACAGGCAAAACCAAACTCGGACAATTGCCGCGACGAACTGGCGTGGGCTGCGAGCTATCGCATGAGCTGCCTGCTTATCACAAGCCAAAAATGCAGGGCAGATCGGCTCCTGTGCTTGGCAATCCGCCAAGGATGCAGACTGACGCGCTAGACACGAGTAAAACTTTGATTCCCTCAACAACAGGCAGCGCAGGCAATGTCGTCCATTGTTTACTCGAGCACAAAAGAGCAGGAGACCATGCTGCCTGCTTTTATCCCCACTCGGTGGATTTGGTGGGCAAGCATTTGAAGCATGTTTGGGCTAAGCTCCTGGTTCCAGGTTCCTCGCTTCTTGCTTCTTTGCTTTGGCGAGGGCGGGCCAGGGGTGGGTGTGCGCAAAGACGTCATCCGAAGACAGCGAGTTGGGTCTTGGCTGGTTGGCCAGCCCCAAATCTGACAACCTGTCACTCGATCAAGTTTATCAGATGGACTCGACGGGAGCCAAGTGGGCATTTCGCTAGGCAAGACAAGGCTGCAGAAGCGGGCAGCAGATCTTGCCAAACAAACCCAACGAGAGGCGGGAAAACGGAGACGGGGGGGAGACGGAAGCAGCACAGAGGAAAACAAGCCGTCGCAACATCTCCATGTCTCGAAGAATATGGGCACCTCGGCCTGGATATCCGACCAAGACAGGGCCCTGATAACCTCCAAAAATGTGAAATATTCGGCCAGCCTCAAAAGAGTGATATATTCTCCCTCATCGATTGTTTGCAACAATCAACAAAAAACACCCAAGGGCCCAGACCTACCGGCCACTCGATGGATGAAACAAACAAGCACCCCTTGGACAACCCCTCGAACAGCCCCTCGAGCGTGCGAGCGAGGATGCGCTGGGTGGGTCGGTCAGTGAGGTCATGGTTCCTGTCAGAGGGCACGTGCACCTACGACCTGCTGCCCGCCTGCGATTGGACAGCGGCCCAGACGGAAATTGGGCTGGGGGATCCACTGAATCTCCCCACTGTCCACGACTGTCCCCGCTGTTGTCCCCGCTGCAGCCCCCACAACAAGCCACTGCAACCCCCAACGCCATCCTTGCATCGGCCAGCGGACCCTTTTTCCATCCGACACTGACTGACACAGCCTCCAGCAGCAGCTTGCCTGCGACTGCATCTCGAGGTCCCGGTTGACGACCCAGCATCAACACCATCGACGCCATCGACGGCAGCCACGGGAACCCGCCCCCGACACGACGGGCACGCCGTCCAACATCGACAGCGCTGGCCGACTCGAGCTCGCATTCCACGATCCACGTCCCACATTCCACGGCAACACAGCCCCGTCCACCCATCCATCCATCCATCCATCCCACCCACTTGCATCCACTCTCGATCCCCGACCCCCAACCCCCGATACGATAAACTGTCCGCCCCTTGTTGGCCCCATCTCCCCCAACTGGCCACGCCACGACGACACGACCGACGACTGCAGCGACGCTGATACCAACCGCCCGAGCTGACAAGCCAACAAACCATCCCTCCATCCAACAGTCCAACGAGCTTGTCGACGGCCCGCCTGCGCCCGTCGCCGCCCATGGGCCAGACACCCCTCGCCTCGTCATAACGTCGAAAGGCGCCTTCGACCACCCGCTGCCGCGCCCAGCCCCCGACACCACCATGGGTTCCGCCATGGACACTCCCATGGACCCCCTCATGGATCCCCTCATGGAGCCCCCCATGGAGCCCCCCATCGACGTCTTCCCCGACCCCTTCCCGCCGCCGGACCCCTTCCGCTTCCCCAATACCCGCCGCCGCATCTCCAGCTCCGCCACCATCACCGGCACCTCCCGCTCGAGTCCCCCAGACGCCCTCCCCTCCGATCCCGACACCTGCCGAATATGCAGGGGTGAGAGCGACCCCAACGAGCCGCTCTTCTACCCGTGCAAGTGCAGCGGCAGCATCAAGTATGTCCACCAGGACTGCCTGATGGAGTGGCTCTCCCACTCGCAAAAGAAGCACTGCGAGCTGTGCAAGACGCCCTTCCGCTTCACAAAGCTCTACGACCCGGACATGCCCAAGGCCCTGCCCACCCACATCTTCGTCAGCCACACCACAAAGTACCTGCTCCGCAACCTGCTCGTCTGGATGAGGGCCGCCCTGGTCGTCAACATCTGGCTGGCCTGGCTGCCCTACCTGATGCGCTCCGTGTGGTCCTTTCTGTTCTGGATCAGCGACGAAGGCTTGGGCGGCGGCGGTGTGGGGGGCAGCAGACACGCACAGTGGTTTGGAGACGAGAATGCCCACGCCTGGCTGCAGGGCGCCTACCGCACCAACACATGCCTCGCCAGTCCGCTCTTTGCTGCCACCACCTCCGTGGCCACCATCGGCGGTGTCATGGACGGCCTGGCCCCGGAGTCGGCCCGCCTCGTCAAGGGTCCCTACGGCATTAACCTCACCTCTGCCGACCCCGTCTACGCCACCATCCTGCGCCTCTTCTTTGGTATCGTCGTGGGTCTGACCGAGAAACCCGCTTCCGCAGCTGCTGCGAACGCGACCACCACCCCACTGCCGGAGCCCCAGTACCGCGATTCTCTCCTGAGCGGGGTCGGCTTCCTCAGGGGCCTGACTCGGCACGCCTCTGTCAACCGCGCCTTGATTGCCATCCTCGAGGGCCAGGTCATCACCGTCCTCGTCATCGTATGTTTCATATTGATCATCCTAGTTAGAGACTACGTGGTGCAGCAGCAACCCGAGATCAACATGCGCGCCGCCTTCGCCGCAATGGAGAACCAGCAGCCCCCTCCCGCCCAGGACGACCCGCCTCAAGCCGAGCCCGAGTTTGAGCTCGACTTTGAACCCCAACAGTGGCAGCAGCAACAACCGCCGCCGCCGCCGCCGCCGCAACAGCAGCAGCAGCCATATCCTGAGCCCGAACTCCCATTCGGACAACGTGCTCTGGAGCCATTTCCAAATCAAGTGCCCGCCATCCCTGCCGAGCCGGAGGGCGAGACTGCCCATCTCCGCTCTCCCACCGACTCTGGCGAGCCATCGAGGCCACGGTTTGCCGGTCTCTCGACCCCCGCCGCGCCTCAAGCAACACGGCCCATGCAGGACTTTGACCGGTCGACCGTCAATGAGTATCTTGGCATTTATCGAGAGGCTGGAGGCGATCCCGAAAAGATCCTCGAGCTCGCCCGGGAGCGCCACCTCGAAGCCAGGCTGGACTACTGGATGCGCCTGACCAGGTCCATGATTGACCGCCGGAAGGAGATCCTTGAGCCCGACATGCTGCCCAGCACTCCCGGTTCCCTTGCGGGACCGTCTAGGAGAGCGGCAGCCTTAGTCCAAGACGCCGAACCTGCGGGCGAGCGCTTCCCCCGCTATTCGCCCATCGAAGATGATGGTGACGTCAAAGGAAAGGGCAAGCTCGTGGATATCGAGGACACTCTCTCCGAGGACACGTTCACCGAAGGCGAAATGATTGCTGAGGCCGACGAAGCAGCTCTCCCGTCCTTTGCGAGTCCGCTGCGGCGGCCAAGAGCCAACACCGATGGGCCCCAGATCCACAACACAATCAACCCCTTGGCGAACAACAGCTGGTCCTTTACAGACCTTCCACCGTCCCCTACTCCCGACCCCTACGGACCCTGGATCCCCGAGCCGTCGTCCAGCGGCGCTGCGGCAGCAACGCCGGATCCACTTGCGGATTGGTTCCCCGAGGCCCCGCCGACCATCGCCGCGAGGCGACTGGATCCGCTCGCACCTTGGGACCCCGAGTCCTCCAGCGGCGGCACAACAAGGCCCCTGGATACCGACGAGGACTGGATTTTTGACTCCACACCCAACACAACCAGGCCCCCGAGCTCCCTCGGCGCCGAGCTCGCTCCGGCGTTAGCACCAATGCCGGGCCCCATCGAACACCCACCTCGGGCCCCGACGCCGGACGTTGCCCCCGGCCCGGCTCGCGACCGCGAGGGCCTCGCCGGAAGGGTCGCCAATTTCATGTGGCGAGACGTGGACGGCCTCGCCGAAAACGAGCTCGCTCCCGTGAATTTCCGCGGCGACTTTGGCGAGGACGAACCTGACGATGACGGCCAGGGCAACGCCGCCCCCAACCCCGCGGCGCCTCAGGACCGGGAAGCCGCCGCCGCTGCTGCTGCTGCGGGGCTCGATGCGGAGGCGATCGAAGATGCCGAGGACCTCGAAGGTATCCTCGAGCTCCTCGGCATGCGCGGCCCGGTTGCCGGCCTGTTCCAGAATGCCATCTTCTGCGCCTTCCTCGTGTCTGTCACCGTCTTCCTTGGCGTCTTCATCCCCTACAATTTCGGCCGAATCGCCATTTGGGCTACCGCGAATCCTAAGCGTTTGGCGCGGATGCTCTTTAGCTTCTCCAAGTTTGTCCAGGACTGCGGAGTGCTGTTCCTGGGTCTGGGCTCGACGGCTGTCACCAAATCCGTGCAGATGGCGGGCGGCGCCCTAATGCCCCCGTCCGTCACCGACTATTCTCAGGGCATTGCCAATGCTTCGTGGGCCATGACAACCGGCGCGGCGAGGAGGATTGGTGGAAGTTTTGTCACCGAGTTACCCCTGATTTCGGCCTCGGAGATGCGCAACTTCTCCGCCATCAGCCACGAAGCCTTGCACACGCTAGCGAGCGGCATCGCCTCGTTTTTTTCCTCGTCATGGCAGCTACTCGCGTTCGTGTTCAGCGGTGACTATGCCAGCAAAGGTGCCGAAGTTTACGCCGTGACTGTCGAGCTTTCGTCGGCGGCATGGGTCGGCCTCAAGGCCCTGCCCGCCGCCCTCGTCAACCCCAGTTCCTGGGTGCTCAACCTGAGCTTGCCCGAGCCGACCAAGGCGATCGACCCGGAACTTGCCCACTGGAGCGGAGCGGACCGCTTCTGGGCCATCCTCGCAGGCTATGCCGCCATGTCGCTGTGCGCCGGCCTCTACCTACGCCGCGGCACCCCGATCTCGTCCACCCAGGCGGCTCAAGACTGGGAAGCCTCCTTCATCGACGGACTGAACCAGGCCAGCGGCGTCATGAAGGTCATCCTCATCATCAGCATCGAGATGCTCGTCTTCCCCCTGTACTGCGGCATGCTGCTAGACCTAGCCCTGCTTCCGCTCTTCGACAACGCGACGCTCAAGTCGCGCGTCCTCTTCACCCTCAACTACCCCATCACCTCTATCTTTGTGCATTGGTTCATCGGCACCGCCTACATGTTCCACTTTGCCCTCTTCGTGTCCATGTGCCGCAAGATCATGCGCCGTGGCGTCCTCTACTTCATCCGCGACCCGGACGACCCGGAGTTCCACCCGGTCCGGGACGTACTGGAGCGCAATGTCACGACACAGCTGCGCAAGATCTTGTTCTCGGCGTTCGTCTATGGCGCGCTCGTCGTGGTGTGCCTGGGAGGCGTGGTCTGGGGTCTGGCGCTGTCGCTCAAGAACGTCCTGCCGATCCACTACTCGTCCAACGAGCCCGTGCTCGAGTTCCCCATCGACCTGCTCTTCTACAACTTCGTCATGCCGTGGGCCGTCAACTTCTTCAAGCCCACCGACAGCCTCCACGCCGCGTACACGTGGTGGTTCCGCCGGTGCGCGCGCGCCTTGCGCATCACGTGGTTCCTGTTCGGCGAGCGCCGGATCGACGAGGAGGGCCAGCTCGCGCTCAAGCCAGATGCGCCAGATCGAGAGCTGCCGTTCTGGAGGCAGCAGTTCCTGGAGATCAACAGCAGCGGCAAGGTGGTCGCGCGGTCGTGGCGGGGGATCTTTGAGGGCGGCGCGGCCAAACGCCTGACCGTGAAGCAGGAGCACATGATGCTGTACAACGCTAGGAAGCGGAGCCTAGTACGGTCAGGCCAGCTGGTCCTGGACGGGCGATTCGTCCGCACCCCGGCGTCGGACCAGGTCAAGATCCCCAAGGGCACCAGCGTGTTCCTCGAGGTGAGCGAGGACAACGCGCGGACGGACGGGCTGCCTGACCACGACGACACGGACCTCTACTCGACCAAGCAGTACGAGCTCGTCTACGTGCCGCCGCACTTCCGCGTGCGCGTGTTCCTCTTCATCCTCTTCATCTGGATCTTCGCCGCCGTCACCGGCGTCAGCATCACCATCGTCCCGCTCGTCTTTGGCCGGTGGATGTTCAAGCGCCTCATCCCTTCCCACATCCGCACCAACGATATCTACGCCTTCAGCGTGGGCATCCACATCCTCGGCGTCGCGGCCTACGCCCTCTTCCACGTGGGATCGATCCACGCCGCGGTGAAAGACCAACTCACCAGCCTAGCCGACTCCATCCGTCAACACGAGGGCCTCCGCCGGCTGGCCTCCGCCACCTCCCGCGTCGCTCGCGTGGTGTACACCTACACCGTCGTCCTCCTCGTCTTCCCCCTGCTGGTCGCCTCGCTGATGGAGTTCTATGCGCTGCTCCCGCTGCACGAGGTCATGTACAGCGTGCTGCTGGGCAAGGAGGGCGAGGGACCCACGCCGGACGGCGGGGACAGTGCCGTGCCGCCGGCGAACCCGCGGCATACGGTGCGGGTGGTGCAGTCGTGGACGATTGGGCTGTTATATCTCAAGTTGGCGACCAGGGTGGTGAATACGTGGTGGCGCGGGTCGAGGGTGTCGAATGCGGCGCGCGCGGTGCTGAGGCGGGGGTGGTTGAACCCGGATGCGGGGATATTGACACGGTCGTTTGCTGTGCCTGCCGTGGTGGGGTGGGTTGTTGCCGTGGCCGTGCCATTGTGTTTGGCGAGGATGGCGGTGGGGTACGGA
>FTDQ01000172.1_pt1 | contig 15633 bp, 12 predicted proteins | sample 1640001 | NCBI WGS metagenome assembly FTDQ01 (sample SAMEA3914869, study PRJEB12502) | metagenome | biome: forest; material: soil | place: USA | collected 2012-03-12 | depth 0.1 m
GAAGGTTGCCGAGGGCCGCTTCCACCCCATCGGTGGCAGCTGGGTCGAGCACGACACCAACATGCCCAGCGGCGAGTCGCTGGTCCGCCAGTTCTTGTATGGCCAGCGCTTCTACGAGAGCAACTTTGGCAACCGCTGCCAGACCTTCTGGCTGCCCGACACGTTCGGGTACTCGAGCCAGCTGCCCCAGCTGTGCCGCCTGGCCGGCATGACGCGCTTCCTCACCCAGAAGCTCAGCTGGAACAACATCAACCGCTTCCCGCACACCACCTTCAACTGGGTCGCCCTGGACGGCTCCCAGGTCATCTGCCACATGCCCCCGTCCGAGACATACACGGCCGAGGCCCATTTCGGGGATGTTAAGCGCAGCATGTCGCAGCACAAGTCGCTGGACCAGGACTCGACGTCTCTCCTCGTCTTTGGTAAGGGCGACGGCGGCGGTGGGCCGACTTGGCAGCACCTCGAGAAGCTCCGCCGGTGCCGCGGCATCAGCGACACGGTCGGCCTGCTGCCGCGCGTCCACATGGGTAACTCGGTTGACGACTTCTTTGACAAGCTCGAGCGCAAGGCCGACTCGTTCGTGACCTGGTTCGGCGAGCTGTACTTTGAGCTGCACCGCGGCACGTACACGACGCAGGCCAACAACAAGCGGAATAACCGCCGCGCGGAGATTGTGCTGCGGGACCTGGAGCAGCTGGCTACCTTTGCGTCTGTTAAGGACAGGTCGTATAAATACCCGAAGAAGGAGTTTGATGGCATGTGGGAGAAGGTGCTGCTGTGCCACTTCCATGACTGTCTCCCGGGCAGCTCCATCGCGATGGCGTACCGCGAGTCAGATCAGGTAAGTTCAGCGCCTTTTTGTGAGTGGACAGGACACTAACAGCTGGTGTACAGATGTATGCCGAGGTTTTCAAGACCGCCGAGCAGATCCTCAAGGGCATTACGGAGGTCCTGGGTGTCAGCCAGGTCCAGACCACCACGGTTGCCGAGGGCCTCGCGCTCAACACCCTCCCCTGGCCCCGCAAGGAGCTGGTTGACATCTCTGAGGACGAGGCGGCCATCGCCTGCGGGAGCGGCCCGCTCCTGAAGTTGCGGACCTTCAAGACCACCCAAGCCGACGCCCTCGTTTCCATCCAGCAGCTCTCAACCGACGTCTTCGTCCTCGAGAACAGCCAGCTCCGCGTCAAGGTCTCGGGCGGCGTGATCACCTCCCTCTACGACCTCGTCGCCGACCGCGAGGTCATCCCCAAGGGCCAAAAGGCCAACCAGTACGTCATCTTCGACGACAAGCCCCTCTACTGGCAAGCCTGGGACGTCGAGGTCTACCACCTCGACACCCGCAAGCCCCTCCAGTCCCACTCCACCGCCATCCACGAGAACCTCGCCCACCGCGTCAGCGTCGTCTCCCACACGCGCATCAGCGACAAGTCCTCCATCAAAACAATCATCAGCCTCTCCGCCGCCATCCCGGGCCAGCAATCCCACGTCGACTTCACCAGCCACATCGACTGGCACGAAACGATGAAATTCCTCAAGGTCGAGTTCCCGGTGGACATCCGCAGCACGGAGGCCTCCTACGAATCCCAGTTCGGCGTTGTCCGCCGCCCTACGCACTACAACACGTCCTGGGACATGGCCAAGTTCGAAGTCTGCTGCCACCGCTTTGCGGATCTCTCCGAGCACGGATACGGTGTCTCAGTGCTGAACGACTCCAAATACGGGTTTGCTACCGCCGGGAACCTGATGCGTCTCTCCCTCCTCCGCAGCGCCAAAGCTCCCGACGCGGACGCAGACATGGGCCTGCACACCGTCCGCTGGGGCCTGCTTCCCCACCGCGGGGCCCTGTCGCATGTGACTGTGCGGAAGGCGGCGGAGTTTAATAACCCGCTTCGTCTCGCCTCTTCCACCTCCCCACTGGAAACTGTGGTGGCGGCCCGCCCGCCGGTGCACCTCACCCCTGACTCGGACCCGGCGCTGGTGCTGGACACGATCAAGCGCGGCGAGGACGACGAGGATGTTTCGCAGGGGGAGTTGCCGGTGAAGAAGGGACGGAGTGTGGTGTTGCGGATTTATGATAGTCTTGGAGGGAGGGCGAGGGGGACGGTGGAGACGACGTGGGCGGTGGAGTGTGTGTGCAAGGTGAACTTGTTGGAGGATGTTATTGAGGAGGTGGTGGTTGAGGGGGGGAAGTTTGAGGTGGATTTGAGGCCTTTTGAGGTTGCGACGTTTAAGTTGCAGTTGGCTGAGTGAGTGAGTAAGGTATCGTGGCTGTGGAGGATACGCTGTTAGGGGAAGGCGGGAAAGGGGGGGTGGTTCGAGGGAGGTTGCCAGGGGCGGTATCTTGGGGGATCGGTGGGTTGGCAGGGGGGATTGGGGTTGTTGGAGTCAATAGTGCTATTTTTCACGAGAGGTACGCATCTTGGAGGCAGTTGCACATGTTATCATGGACAAATTGATGGGATATGAATTTGACTGTCATTCGATGGTTGTATTTCCAACATGCAAGATACTCGGTGTCCTCTCTAACACAAACGCCACCAGCATTACCCACAGGCATAACGACACGACACCAACCAATGCACAGCTCACTACCACTTCCCCTTGCTCGCCTTCCTCTTCCGCGCCTCCTTCTCCCGCGCGTACTCGTTGGCCGCCTTGCCCTCCTCGCCCTGGATCTCGGCCACGAGGCGCTTGTACTTCTTCTCGTACGCCTCGTCGCGCTGCTTCTTGACGCGCAGGTTCTCGCGCTGCATGAAGGCCGCGTCCTTGCGGAGCTCGCGCAGGGCGCCCTTGCGCTCGCGCTTGTGCTCGGCGCGCAGCTTGGCCAGCTCGGCGCGCTCGCGGTCCGGGTCGTAGTGCTTGGTTGGGTCGAACGAATCCTCGAACTTGGGCACGTACGTCCGGATCGCGAGCGGCTTGTGGTGGTGCAGCTCGAGCGGGCGGCGCGCGAGGCGGGCGAGCTGGAGGAGGCGGGCGAGCAGGGAGGTCGTCTCCTTGAGGGTTGTGGAGAGCGCCGCGGGGAGGTGGGCCGCGTTGGGCTTGGAGGCCAGGTGTTGAAGGACGAGGAGGGCGGGTAGGAAGGTCTCGTGGAAGGCCGGCAGCTTGTGCCACGTCTCAGCAGCTGCCTTCAGGATTGCGGTGGTGGTGCTGATGATGGCGACCTTGAGGGAGGCCTCATCTTCCCGCGAGAGTGACTGGCCTGGCTGGCAGTCGGCGCAGTTGAGCTGGCGGACGGCCGTTTTGCTGGCGCCCTTGACTCGAACACCCGCGGCAGGCTCGTGAATCGGGAAGAAGCCGAGCTGCTCGGCTGGCTTCTCGCTCGCAAGCGAGCAGAGCGTGTTGAGACAGAAATTCATCATCTCTGGCACGTAGCGCTTCGAGAACTGCTGGTACTGGAGAGCAAGGATCGAGAGGTAGGTGCCGGTGGCGTAGTCCGACAGCTGCTGGGGAATCTTTTGGCCGAGGAAGCGGGCAATGGCCAGCATTGCGGGAGTCACCACCTGGTGGAAATGGTCGGATGTGGGAAAGGTTGTCCCGACGGCGGTTAGGATGGTCAGGTCCCCGACCGTGAGCGCTAGGGGCCGTTCTTGCTCGATCTCCTGGATGTGGGCGCGGTATGCCTTGGCCACCTCGATGGGGAACGACTTGGCCAGCGAGTGGATGTGGCGGGTCAGATGCTCCAATGTCGGGAACCAGTGCGGCTCGAAGTTATCGCCGAGGTACGCAACGTGCTGGACTAGGACCTGCGAGAACTTGCCGAGCCTCTCTTTGTTCTTGCTGTCGAGCTTGGGGTGGTAGAGCGCCCGAATCCGCTGAACAGCTACCGGGAGCTTGGTAACCTCGAAACCCTCAAAGGTCTGGAGCATCTCCTCGTGAGTCTGGGGACATGGGAAGGTGTAGGGGATGCCGTTCTCGTCGCTCTTCTTGGTCTTGCCGGCTATTTGGAACACCGCGTCCTTGGTGACGGCCTCGGTAAGGATCTCCTTGACGAACTCGTCATCGTCGGACTCGGCCCCTGACGCATCCTCGTCGCTTCCCTCGCCGTCGATATCGTCGCTGTCAAACTCCAACTCGGAGCCGCTGGCCACGAGGTCGTCTTCGATCAGAAAATCGTCTTCGTCGTCAAATCCTAGCTCGGTGGCGGTCGGCTGGTATTTCACTCCATTGCTGGGGACACCCTTGCCGAGACCAAACTGATCGTCGTCTTCCTCGGCGTTGAACGGGTCGAATGCTTCGTCCTCGGCGTCTCCCTTCTTCTTCTTTCCCTTGCCCCTGCCCTTCTCCTCCTCCTCCTCTTCCTCGTCTGATTCAGCTGCTTCTCCCCTCATGCGCCTGAGGCGCCTCTCCTCGAGTTCCTTGAGTCGGTTTGAGTCCTCCTCTGCCTTCTCCTCCTCCGTTTTCGTTCGTTCGGCGGGCTGGGCTCGTGTGTCCGCGGCGAGCTGTTTTACGCGGATGTCGTAATCCTTGTCGACCGCAGCCTTCTCCTTTCCAGCGATGAGGATCGAGTCTTTGGCCTCCTTTCCATCCTTTGCGGTCTGGGGGTGCCGCTGGAAGAGCAGTGCTTGCAGCTCGGGCATGGCCTTGTCGAGCTCTTCACGAAGCTCGTTGTCCTCGTCTTTCGCTTGTTGCCGTTCCTTTGGTCTGTCAGTATGGGCGCTGGAGCAGCGGGGATAGCGAGAAACCTACAAATTTGTGTTGCTTAGACTTGGCGATAATCTCCTCGTAGATTTCCTTTTTCGTCTTTTTCCTCTCGGGCTGCTCGTCCTCCTCCTCCTCCTGGTCCTCAGCCTCTTCATCCAGGCGTTGGCGTTTGAGTCTCCTCCTCTCGGCGCGTGAGCTATCGGATTCATCGCCGGACGGCAGGTCCTCGTCGAAGTCGTCCTTGGGCGGCGGCGCATCCTCGTCGTCGTCAAATAGGGGGCGGCCCATGTGGGTCAGCCCCCCCATGGGCTCGTCGTCGTCCTCGAGATCAAACATGGAGCTCTTCTTGTGGTTCCGCATCTGCTCTCGGGTGTAGCGCTCGATCATCTTGTCCTCGACCGAGAGGTTCGGGTCGTCCTCGCCGAAGCGCCTGTCGATGAGCCCGCCGACCTTGTTCCGCCGTTGCATCTCAACAAGGAGGGTTTGGCGACGCTAGAAGGATACTGTCAGCACAGCTTTGGGCCACAGGAACGCCCTCCGAGAGCTGGACATACGCGCTCCTCGCCGACAGCCTTGGCCACGCCGGGCCGCCCCTTGATGCCCATGGAGGCCTTGTCGCCGGCGGGCTTGTTGGTGGTGACGTCGAACTTGGGCCCGCGGGCATTTGTCTTGAACTGGAAGGGGTTGAACTGCTCGCGGATGCTAGCCAGGGCCTCGCCGCGCTGGAGGCGCTTCTCGGGCTTCGCCTTGAGGTCCTCGGCGTTCTTGCGCTTCTGCTTCTTGGACTGCTGCGGGCCGATGATGCCCTGGTCGCGGAGCGAGGCTTTTAGCCTCTTCAGCTGCGACCCGGCCATGCTGGAGGAGTGGATTGGGTCGTGCGTGTGTCGTGGGGGGGTTGTCGCCCGTTCGCCGTCCAAATCGTCTTCTCGTCTCGCCGAAGCGCGTTTGGCTCAGAGATTTTTGGGCGGCATGTTGCTGTGCTATCTAATCTGCCGCGATGCCCCACCGGCCAGCCAGGCAAATTTTGGCGGTGGACTCCGGCAGTAAGCTGGAATGCTGCTTGGCGCTTGGGGCAGCTGCTCGCTGCGCAGTGGATTCCTTGCCCCTGCCGCGGCCGCTTCAGTGGTGGAGCTCCCCCAACACCCACCTCCATCTCCAACCCCATCTCCAACTCGATCCATCCAACCCCCACTTGGAGCAAACAACTCCATGACGCACCCACCGCCGTCATGGCCACCGCCTACCTCCGCTTCATAGGGCTGATGAAGAGGCTCTTTCAGGATGATCGCATAGTGTTTAGCTTTCTCGCCCTTAACGCGGTCGCTGGAATGCTGGGCGCGCGCATACTGCTCCAGCAGTGGCGCGACGACGCCGAGATCAAGCCCGTGCAGCCCAAGACACAGTACATCACCCAGGAGACCGAGGACGCCCTGAAGCTGAGCACCCTCGACACCCTGCTCGGCCACTACAACCAGTCCATCCGCGAGACCTCGGCCAAGATCGTGTGCGACCGCGCCGTCAACGACAAGGACACGGTCGACCTGCTGCTGTGGGGCATCACGCGCAAGGACTACGACGAGCGCATGCGGAACCTGCGCGCGCTGGCCATCATCACGGACCCTCGTGAGTTGGTCCGTCTATGTTTGGAGCCGTTGACCGTGAGACTGACTGGACCGCCCTAAAACAGAGAGCCTGGAGCGCCTGCACCGATGGAAGGCGTACGCGGCCCTCGTCCGCTGCCTCGAGCTGTCCCTTGACCCAGAGCAGGAGGTTCTCGACGACGAAGACTGGGATGAGTACGGCCTGCGCGAGATGACGGAGAAGCTATGCCTCATGTTCATCAGCCAGCTGCTGAGCTGCTACGACCCCGAGAAGCTCATCAAAGCCAAGTTCGTCGAGAAGTGGCTCGCCAAGCAAAACTGGGGCGCCACGCCCGAGGACCGCCTCCGCAACTTCCACCGGTACATGCGCTACAAGGGAAACCGCATTACGGACATCGTCTCGGCGATCCAGGGGACGCGGTCCGGCCGCGAGGCGCTCGAGGCCGCGGGCCTGCGGCCGCCGCTGGGGCCCGCCGCGCCCGAGGACAGCGACCCGGAGGACAACATCCCGCTGATTGAGCGGTTCAGCGTGCTGCTGCCCAACAACATCAACCTGAGCAACCTGCGCGACGACGACCAGACGCGGCTGCTGATCCGCTCGCTGCAGGGCGTGCAGTCGGCCGAGGAGCAGCGGGTGCGGCACCGGCACCGGGAGGCCATGGTTTTGAACGACGGGAGCCGGCCGTTGAACAGCGACGATATTATTCAGAGACCTGAATCTCCCTCATGAGCACCGTCTCATCCCGACAGTGGGGCGGCAGATCCCCCACAGATTATGCGATGATCACAGCTCCACGCTTTTTTCTCGTCGATCCGTTGCCCAAACATCTGGGCCCTGCGAGAATCGGCCGACGCGGTGGATACCTGGGCTTTACTGTCCGGGCGGGCGAGCGATGGCCATATATCGATCACTGGCTTGGCTGAATCACCCCAAGTTAGCCGCGTGCCGTGGCGGCAGAGGGCGCGGCAGTGGGATTATCCCGGTATACCGGGACGGGGTCGCTGTGGCTGCCCTCTCAAACGACGGGATCTACATCCGCCCAACCCGGGCGCGCGGCCACGGTTTCGGGCGGTGGTCAGCCCCGATGTGAGAACCTTGCTGGACGCGGATATAAGGGGTAGTTTGCTTGGGAGCTGGTTACCAAGTACGCTCCTGATGCGGCTTGTGAACGGGAGAGCGGCATCCCTCTTGGGGAGCCGAAGGATAGGTAGATTCGGAACAATAACCACGGGACGGGCTGGGACGGGTCCAGTTGATAACCCCCGAGGGAGGGGAGGAATTACCCGGATTTGCAGAACAGGCGGACAAGCCAGGCTTTAGTTGAGCCGTGACTATCGACATGGGCCTCGCGAGGCTCGGGGTAAAATTCCCCGGCAGTTAGACACATACCTACTGCCTCAAAGCGTCTTTTCTATTCCATGAAGCCATCACCGAGTTAAGCCCTCCGTCTCCGGAGCTGGTTGTCATGGCGTGCTTGTTTTGGTTCGTTCCCCAGACAAAGACGTTGTGGCCCCGCGCCCCCTGGCCCCTGCATGGCAAGGCTGCGCCCTTGCCAGCGTGGCAGCGTCGCATCGGCGGGGACCGCCATTTGTTGACATGCGCTCTGGCGGTGATTGGGCGCGGGGTTGCTTCCCACACGCAGCGAGGTGCAGAAAGTTGCTGCAGAGGGGAGCAATGAAACGGAAGAAAAGCAGAAGTTTTATTCCATTTCTTCATGGGTAGCAGCAGCGGTTTTGCATGGACGAAGGCGTCCGGCCCGGTTCGAGTCCCTCGGTGGTTATGCCCTGGCCATGGGGGGAGCGGGTGCGACGTCGCTGGTCAACCGGGTTTCCCAGGTCACCAGGTCTGCTGCCCAAGGGGGCTTGGGGGAGATCTCCGACAGGGTCTCGGAGCTCGCTCGTTCGTGGGAGGGATGGATTCTTTTCCTGGGACGAAGCTGAGGGAGCACCCAACAAAAGGATGGACGCACAGCGCACGGAGCCGCCGGCGGCTGCAGCAGGCACAAGGCCATCGATCCAGAGGAGCCGTACACGTGTCCGCGATGGGCATGGCATGACGGGCGCTAGTTTCGCTCCTGGCATCATCTCGCGCCGGGCGGTTTTTAGCTGTTTGTTTTCTTTCCGCTTCCATCTTCCATGAGTCTTGGGAGCGGCGGAGCGCGGGGAAACGGGCACAGCAACACCAATTAGCGGCACGAGATTGGGGGTGGGCGACAGCGCCTAAGCTCTGGAGTGCATGCGCTGTGTCCACTCTTTTGCAGGGCGAAACCCCCCAGTCAACCATCGTGTGTTTGACGCTCGTGGGGCAGGGCATGGCAGGGCAGTTTGGGATGGACTGGGGAGGGGGGAGGAGGGTTGTTGGATAAAATAAGAACAGGCGGGGGAGTCGTCGTGTTGTTTCTGGTGGTCTTTCTGTCTGTCTGTCTGCCCGTCCGTCTCGGTCTTTCTTTCTCGACGGTTGCCGGGTGCCTACTCCGTGGATATTGCGATATTGCTGCTGTCCTCCACCGCGGACTGTGGTTGGCAACCAGGTCATTTCCCGGCCTTTGCCCGCCCCTTTTCCTTGGTGAAGGAAGCTGCCTTTTCGTTGGGCCCTCCCAAGATATCCAATTACCCCGCCGATCCCATTATCGCATCGCCGTTTTTTCTTTTTATTTTTTTTTCGGTGCTGCGAGACCTTCCTTTTCCCTCGGCTGGACTCGCGCTCTCCATCGACCAATTCGACCTGGAGGCGACTAAATAATCGGCCATCATCCCTGGAACGAACCAGAGCTTTCCCAGCCCAGGTCCGTCCCGAGGCGCAAACCCTTCCGACGGGAGCCCAAACCATTCATTCGCTTGGCTGCCGGCCCCGTTCCAGATCATTCTCTCGCTCAATCAGCCCGTCAATCCATTGACCGCCGACAATCGCTTCCAATCTTTCCCCAAAATCCGACAGGGGCCCTTCGTTCGTTCGTTGCCACGTCCGTCTGAGACCAAGGACAAGAACCACAGGCGGCCTGCAACCCGCCCGTTTTGTGCAGTGTGTCTTGGGGCAGCAGCAGCCACACCGGGAGCAAGAGAGAGAGAGACTGCCCGGTTGTTGACCTGAGTGGGTGAGTGACTGACCTGGGACTGACTGGGTCAGGGCAGCGAGCAGGGTTGGATTTGTTGTGGGTGGTGGTCCGTGGCCCGTCCCGCGCTCGGCTGGTCGCCTGGCTGGTGTGCCCCAGAGCAGCGGTGCAGCAGCGCAGTGGTGCTGTGCTGTGGAGGGGTCCCCCTGGTGCCCCTTGTTGCCCTGTTTGGGCCAGTCAGCGCCCGCTCAGCTGGGCGTGTGGGGGGGTGTAAACAATAAAAGTGCCCGTCGCTGGGGTGCGCTGCCGGGGCACCGCCTGCCTGGCTCTGGGCCAAGATGTCCTCCACCGCGACAACAACGTCGACCTACAACACCACGACCCGCCACACCCTCTCGAGACGGCCCCTCCGCGGCGGCATCGCGACCGCCTCGACCCCGAACCTCAACCAGCTCTATAGCGCCCAGCCGTCGCGTCTGGTGCCCCCCGCGCTCGCGCGCAAGGGGTCCGTCGCCGCCCTCACGCAGAACTCGTTGGCTTCAATCCCCGACGACTCGGAAGGCTACGCATACAACTCGGTCCTCACCACCACCACCAACGGCGACGCCATGCCCGTCCCGCACACGCCCGCCCGCTTTGGCGGCGCCCCTGGTGGAGGCGCCGCCCTGAACAACCATGACGAGATCACCATCGGCGATGCCGTCGATGTCCCCGGGAACATGACGGGCACTGTTCGTTTTATTGGTTCCGTCGCCGGGCGCAAGGGCAACTTTGCGGGCGTCGAGCTGCACCCCGAGTATGCCCCTCGGGGAAAGAACAGCGGCGATGTCGACGGGTAAGCAGCAGTTTTTGTCATCATCGCCTCCCTCATCAAAAAAATCACATGCAAAAAGCTTTTTAGCCATGATACTGACGACCACCCCCTCGATGCAGCGTCTACTACTTCACCACGGTGCATCCCGGCGCCGGCATCTTCCTCCCCCTCTCCAAGGCCGTCAAACGCGAGGCGCCCTCCATGTCGGCCAGCACGTTCCCGCACACACCCGCCAGCGGCGGATTAAAAGTCGCCAGCCAGAACTCGACAAACTTCACACCGCCCACCCCCGGCGTGCCCAAGCTCAGCCAGTCCGTCGGCCCCAGCCGCGCCGCGAGCCCCCTAGGCAAGAAGATGCGGCCATCGCTCCAGCGTCCCGAGTCGCCCGTCAGGAGGCTGATGACGCCGGGCCCGCGCCCGTCCCTTGCGACACCCGCGCCCAAGGGCAACCCTCCCCGGTTCGGCAGCCCAACGTCGGCCAACAAGTTTGCCCAGAGCACGCGCGGCACAGCTGGCGACCCCAGCAAGCGTCTGCCCGGCGGGCACGCGCGGAAGGGGAGCGTGGGGCCGCGCACCATCGGGCCCCGTAGCGTCTCGGTCCTCGGGACGTCCTCGGAGCCGAACATGATGGACGACGATACGACGCCAGTCGGTGTACAAAGAACCCAGACCAACGGTAGCGTCGGCTCCGTCTCGTCCTTTGCGCTCAAGATACGGCCAGCGTCGAGGGCGGCATCGCGGGTTGGGAACCACGCCGCCAACGACGAGGAGCTCGAGCGACTGCGGGCGGAGCTGGAGGACCGCGAACGCCAGCTCAAGGAGCAGGCCTCGACGCTCGTCGAGATGGAGAGCAGCCTGACGGAGCTCCAGGGGCTGATTGAGAGCTCGGAGGGGCCCCCGATGCAGCGGCGGGGCAGCATAGACGACAAGGACTCGGCGCAGTTGCGGGCCCTCGTCAGGGAAAAGAACGACAAGATCGCCATGCTCACAGCCGAGTTCGACGCCCACCGGGCCGACTTCCGGAGTACTATCGATACTCTCGAGATGGCAAGCTCGGAGACGGAGCGGGTGTACGAGAAGCGGATCGAGGAGCTGATGCAGGAGATTCAGGAGCTTCAAGACCGGACTGCCGACGTGGATACGGTGGCAGCGCAGCTGAAGCAGCTGGAGGAGCTGGTGCAGGAGCTCGAAGAGGGCCTAGAAGACGCCCGGAGAGGCGAGGCCGAGGCGCGCGGAGAGGTCGAGTTCCTCCGCGGGGAGGTAGAAAGGACACGCACGGAGTTGCGGCGAGAGCGGGAAAAGACCCAGTCCATGATGAACGGTTCTAACGGCTCCGTTAACGGCGGGCCGGTATCCAAGGAACTCGAGCAGAAAGAGGACGAGATCCGCGGTCTCAAGGCCATCATCCACTCTCTCAGCCGGGACTCGGTGCCCAACGACAACCCGGAGCGACCGGGGGCGCAGCGGCAGCCGTCGTTCCACGGCCACCACGGCGAGTCGATCGAGGACCGGCTTAGCCGCGAGAAGCTCGACCGCGAAGTGGCGGAGCTCCGGGCGCTCGTCGAGAGCAAGTCGACGCGGGAGGAGGAGCTCGAGCGCGAGCTCGAAACCCTGCGCAGGGGCAGTGTCATGACCGCCGTCGGACCGGGCCACCGCGCCAGCGGCATGACGATCGGCAGCGCGGCCAACGACCGGACCTCGATCCGCGACTCGCGCGGGACGGTCATCGCGCCCGCCAACAGCAGCAGCAGCCCGGAGTCGGCGCACTACCAGCCCCAGCCGCACAAGGGCGGCATGCCCGTCGGAGGCATGGGCGGCGGCATGGGCATGGGCATGGGCCCCGGGCCGATCAAGCGCAACCGCGTGCACACGCTCGACACGATGCCCGAGAGCGACACGTACAGCACCGCGACGGAGAACAGCACGCTGTGGTGCGAGATCTGCGAGACGGCCGGCCACGACATCCTCACCTGCACCAACGTCTTTGGCACCGACCAGCCCCCCGCGCAACAACCCGCCCACTCCCACTCCCACAGCCTCAGCAACGGCGGCGGCAGCCGCGACTACCACGTCGCCCCGCCGGCGCCGCTGTCCCCGCTCAAACCCACCGGCCTCGCCCCCATGAAGCCGGGGATTCTCTCGCCCGGGCTGCCGACGCCGACGGCGGCGGTGCATCCGCTGAACCCGCTGCCGCCGGCGCCGCCCATCTCATCGGGTGGTGGCGGTGCCCCGATCAGGACGATTCCGAACCCGATGGACTCGGGTCCCGTGGCGGGCAAGGAGAGCGGGATGGTGGATGCGAGCAAGTGGTGCGCGCTGTGCGAGAGGGATGGGCATGATAGTGTTGATTGTCCTTTTGAGGATGCGTTTTAACGTCAAACCAAGGAGGTGTGTTTGGAAGGCGGGGTGTTGTGAAGGGGTATTGTAAAGGGGGGTGTGAAGTAGGGGTTTTGTAATTGAATCGGGCTTTTCTTTTCTTTCTGTTGGACGTCCTCTCTCTTCTCTTCCCCGTTACGATTCTTATGGAGTATTACTTTTTTTTTTCTAAGGAGGCGGGATGGGGGTTTGGTTGGTTTGGGGTTGGTGTACACACAGCCTTGTTTTGTGTCATGTCATGATACTTGGGGGGGAGGTGGGTGGTCGGCTGGCCGGTCGGAGGGAGGGGAATGAATATCTTTTACTGTTCACCATGCTGGCTACTGAAGGTGCTTGATTGATGATTGAATCTGGCTGTGAATCCATCCCCGGACCATCCCGAGCCTCGATGGAGCAGGCGTGCTGGTTGCCAGGGGAAGCGAGCTTCCACGTTGCCGGGATTTAGTCAGTTAGTGGATGCTAACTGCCCCCTGGTCCCCACTATTCTGGGGGCTGGGACGACTGGCTTCGGGAGATGGCCCCACCCCGATGCTGCCGTCCGTTGCGCGGCAGCGTCATCTTGGCGGCGGCTGAAGCATTGACAACACCTTTTGGGCTTGTGAGAAAAGAGGCTGAGTTCCATGAGAGGGAGCACTTGACGCCCTGCCGGCCTGCGATTTTATCTGACATTTTGTTCTGTCGCTGAATTGGTGTTGGTTGAGCTGTTTCAGTTGGTACTGAAGGAAAGCATTAATTCGCGGCAACTGGACCCGACTCGAGAGCCACCGACAACGACAACAAGGTGCGCGGCCAGCCAGCCACACGACGAGTCTGCGACAGCACGGCTGCCGATGCGAACAGCAACGACAACGACAACGACACCCCAATTGATCGACCCCCCCACCGACCGCCCGCCATGGCCCAAGTCCTCTTCGACCTCCTCTCGTCCTTCGGGAGCTGCCTGAACTGCTTCCCCAGCTCGCCGACGCTGAAGATCAACAGCCGCAGCTTCAAGATCCTGCGCCTGTTGGGCGAGGTGCGATCTCCCCCATCCCATCCCCCATTCCACCAGCCCCCAGCAAAGACACACCCCGCTAACACTTCTCGACCGACCCCAGGGCGGCTTCTCCTACGTCTACCTCGTCCAAGACACGACCTCCTCGGAGCTCTTCGCGTTCAAAAAGATCCGCTGCCCCTTCGGCGCCGAGTCCGTCGGGCAGGCGATGAAGGAGGTCGAGGCCTACAAGCTCTTCGCGCACAGCCCGGGCGTGATCCACAGCGTCGACTACGCCATCGCGACCGAGCGCGGCAGCGGCGAGCAGTCCAAGACGGTCTACGTCCTGCTCCCGTACTACCGCCGCGGCAACCTGCAGGATATGATCAATGCGAATCTGGTGAACCATACAAGGTTCCCCGAGAAGAGGTTGATGTTGCTGTTTTTGGGGGTGTGTAGGGCGATGAGGGATATGCATGTTTATAGGGGGGGTGGTGGTGGTGCGGGGAGGGTGGTGGAGAGGATGGAGGTGGTGGAGGGCGGGGAGAATGCGCGGATGGGGAAGACGACGAATCAGGGTGCCGATGAGGATGATGAGACGGAGCAGCAGAGGCCGTTGATGACGGAGGATGAGAGATTGCCCGGGGTGGTGCCGGGGGCCGTGAGGAGTTATGCGCATCGGGATATTAAGCCGGGTGAGTTTGCATTTTCTTTTCTCTTGTCCTACTTTTCTCAGCAACGACTAACACCTCCCCGCAGCCAACATCATGATCTCCGACTCCGGCACGGACCCCATCCTAATGGACCTCGGCTCCGTCGCCGTCTCGCCCCTCCCCATCACGAGCCGCTCCCTGGCCATCGCCACCCAGGACACCGCCGCCGAGCACAGCACCATGCCCTACCGCGCGCCGGAGCTCTTCGACGTCAAGACGGGCACCGTCATCGACACCAAGGTCGACATCTGGTCGCTCGGCTGCACGCTGTACGCCTGCCTCGTCGGGAAATCGCCCTTCGAGATGCGCAGCGACGAGACGGGCGGGTCGCTGAGCATCTGTGTCTTGTCGGGGGACTGGCGGTTTCCGGATGAGGGGCCGGGGGGGAAGAAGAGGAAGGCGAATAAGGGGAAGGCGCCGGCTGGGGCGGCGGGGGGTGCGGGTGGGAGTGCGGCCGCTGCGGCCGAGGATGAGGCGATTAGCGAGCCGATTCGGGAGGTGGTGAGGAGGTGTCTGAAGGTTGAGCCGAGTGAGAGGCCGGATATTGATGAGCTGATTGAGATTGTTGAGACGGTGGTGAATGAGCTGCCGGAGGATGGGGCGGCTTAGGGGTGGCGGCCGGTGTGGGGGTGATGCCAACGGATGTGGCGGGTTTGATCTATCTATCTCGGCGTTTGAGGCGCCGGCTTATAGCAGCGGATTCCGGGTGGGATTGTCTTCTTGTATCATGATTGTATGGCTCTGAATATACCATGTGTGTGCTTGGTGGATTGATGAGTGGCGGCTTGAGCGAGAAAGGGTTTGGTCATGAGAATCGTCAATTTCTATGGTTCTTCATGCGAGGTCGTGATATGCTCCGGGTGTATCATGCCAACTCCAACAAAGACCGCCGCCTACCGTTGACCACAAACACCACAATCTTCATGATAACCCATCAGTTCGCCAACGGCCCCGTAATCTCCGCCTCCGCCGCCTCAGCAGCCGCGTTCGCCGCGTCGGCCCTTGCCACGCACTCCTCGATGGCCTTCCAAAACAGCGGGATGTCTAGGCTGCGCGGGATGCGCACGCCCGCCTCGCCCGGCGGCAGCAGGCGCGCCGTGATCTGGCCGGTACGGGCGCCGGCCTTGGCGTCCTCGTAGGACCCCGCGGTCTCGACCGTCACCTCGTAGCGCTCGGGGCGCGCCAAACCCGGCTCGCTCGCCGGGTCGCTGTCGCAGAAGGGGATCTCGTGCTCGTCGCCCAGCCCGGCGAGGACGGCGGCTACCGCGAGGGGGTCGTGGAGAGGGGGTCCTTCGGTTATGCCGAAGACGTCGCTGTCATATCAGTCAGTCAGCCATCTCCCCTCCCATCCCAACTCTCACACAGAAAAACTCACCTATAAGTCTTCGCAAAAAACATTAACAACTCCACCAACATCACCCGCAACCTACTCTTCCCCCTCCCCCCCGTCTCCCCCTTCTCC
>FTDQ01000226.1_pt1 | contig 13325 bp, 11 predicted proteins | sample 1640001 | NCBI WGS metagenome assembly FTDQ01 (sample SAMEA3914869, study PRJEB12502) | metagenome | biome: forest; material: soil | place: USA | collected 2012-03-12 | depth 0.1 m
GAAGAGGGGCAAACCACCTGTAAACAATCAGGATAATAATGACGTTGACAAGGGCACAGACGGTGAAAAGGCCCGTCCGTCTAAATTCGTCCCAGTTTTATTTACGACACCCGTCTCTCCAGCTGCGATATACTTGATCCTGCGGCCTGAAACCGCCCTTCTCCCCAAGGGCTCGCACCAGGAGGTTCTCCCACATCCTCGGGTCCTCACCTCGCTCACACTCCAGCCCAAAGGCCCAGGAAACCAAGGGCTTAGTGGCCAGCCAGAAACGGGGGTAATACGCCGCAGATTCCCAATCGATGATGGCAGACAGGCGGCCGTGGGAGACCATGATGTTGGTAGGCCCCATGTCGGCATGGTAAAAGTGAAAGTCGGCGTCAATCGTGGGAGGAGGTTGGGTCGACATCTTGGTCAGATAGTCCTGCAGTCCCTCCTGCGACAACGGGCCAAGAAACCACGGGTGCCATGTGAGGTGCGATTCGGGGGGAGCGTCCATGAGCCACCGCTCGTTGGGAACGGGGAGTCCAGTGACCGTTTCGTAGCGAGTCGATGTGTTGGCGGCCAAGGCTACGCAGAAACGCCCGACATCGTCGGCGATCTGTTCGCGCTGGGACTGGGAGAGCTTCGGCCAGGCCTTCTGCAGGATTTCTCCTTCAACTCGCTTCATGACCAGGAAGCTTCTGTTGAGCTCGTGATCGATCCAGGTGTAGAGAACCTCTGGAACGGGCACTTCCGGGGCCTTCTCCCGCACGAAGCGGATCTTTTCGGCTTCCATCTCGAGACCTTCAATCCAGGAGTGGACCTTCACGATCGTGTCCTGTCCAAGACACCACGTAGCGGCCGATACTCCCGCAGAGTGGATCTGATCGGTCTCGGAATCGCCGGCCGACAACTCTCCATCTTCGATTAACCGTTTTCGGAGGCAGCAGATGCCGTCGCCATCTTGCCAGTGAGCAAGTGTGCCTGGTGGCTTGGCCTCTGGGCTGTCAACCTTCTCGCAGACCATCAGGGAGCCGAGAAGCCAGCGGGAAGGGGTGACCCGGGCGACCGAGATCCCGACCACGGGATCCATTTCGCTGTCGCCATGTTAGCATATTATTCGGGCGATATTGGGTGGATGGAACGCACCAGAAAACCATGGTTGGTTGAAGATTCTTCTCGCTGACGGAGCCTGGAGAGTCTGGGCAGAAACCTAAGGTGGAGGGTGTTGAAGCCGAGAAATTTCGACGCTGGAAACGGCGGTCAAACAGGTACTAAGTCTTGTGGCCATTGGACAGGTTGGCGTGATAATTCGAGTCTCAAGCACCCCTGAACCAACAGCTCGGCTGCAGAAAACCACGTGTGAGGACTCCATGAGCGCGCCAGGGCATCGCGGACTGAGCTCAGGGGTACGGCACTCTTCAATGGTTTGAGGACTGGAGGTTTAGTAATGGGAGTTTAGCAACTGGATGGAGAGCCCAACGATTTTGAACCACCTAAAACAAGCTACAGGCGAAACCCATTCCCCTCGACGCTTCATACCACCTCGACCCATCACGACCCCCCAGGCCGTGGGTTGGGCTGCCAGACACGACCGAACCCAAGCGTGTTCATATCACGCCTTGGACCTTTTCGGCTGCCCCGCGGTTTACGTATGACAACAAGCCAAGTCATCAGGATCAACACCGTGACGAGCGCGGTAATGGCAGCCTTGAAGCCCCCGTCCATCGCTGCGGACCCCGAGGTCCATAACTGAATGGCAATGAGGACCAAAGCGGGGGCGGCAAGGACAGAAATCAGGGCCTTGCAGCCCAGCCTCTCCAGCATCCAGGCGACCACCGTGCGGAATGGTATTTCTCTCGTCGTGACCTGCTTGTGGATGCGGATGGTCTGCGCCATGTCCCGTAGCATCCCGCCCACGGCGGTGCTGCGCTGCACGGCTCGGAACCCGTACGACACCGCCACGATAGCAACGGCAGCAACGACAAAGGCGTACGCAGGGGGCGGGTTGTCGACGACCTCCCGGAGTTGCATGCTGAACAGGCTGGCGGCGAAGGTGATGGGGATGAAGACGAAGGCCAGCTCGGTGAGCCGGGAGACGCTCTCGGCTTCCTCGATGCCGCGCTTGCTCTCGAGAAGCGCCATCTCGGCCCGGATCGTTTGCTGCAGCCACTCACACTTGTTGGCCGCCGCTGCCACGCTGGCGCACAACTCATCAACGGCCGCCGTCAGCTCCGACGGGCATTCCATGCCGCCGTCGCGGTACGGAAACGCGAAGAAGTCTCGGATCGACTTGCCGATCGACGGGAGCTCGCTCTGGCAACGGCCCAAGAGGGGCCGCCAGTGCTCCAGCTGGTCCTGCATCCACTGCTCATCCATGGCGCCGGTTGAAATCTCGTCGAGGACGGCACCAATGTGCTGCAGGAACACGGTGGTGTCCTGGCGGACCACGTGGAAGACGGCAAGGAGCTGCAAGTCGAGCCCCGTGCGGCCTTCACGGGCGTTGTCGCGTGCCAGGTGGTCGAGCCAATCTGCCGCGTCGGAGCCTGCGTCTTGTGTCGAGGACAAGTACGACCTGAACTCGTTGAGCGAGGCCGGGCTGCTGCCGAGGCGGGGTGGCGGAGGACTCCTGGGCGCCAGTCTTCCAGAGAACGGAAGCAAGACCGTCTCGTTGCCCCGTCCTTTGAAAGGCTGGCGGGACACATGGGGGAGTGGATCAAATAAGAAAATGGCTTCAACAAGTCAGTCGGCCAGGCCTTTCTTTGCGCCTCAGGTATGCATGTCGCTCCGAGGATTTGCAAACTTACGACGCCGTTCTGGCCCCAGGTGACCCCAGCAAAACGTCACGCGCTCCTCCCATGCCACGATGTCGGGGCTCTCCTCCGCTGCCGTCTCGTCTTGTGTGTTGGGCCGAAACACTCCTGGCCTGTTCTTCGGGTTGTCGACGATCTCGACATATTCGCCCAACCTGTCATCCCCTCGCAGCTCCCGTCTGCCAGGGCGGTTCACCGCCGAGAGCGGCCACTCCTGGCGAAAAATGTTGGTTGTTGCATAAAGCTGTTGGTGGGAAATCAAGGGCGTCGTTCCTCCCACTCTTCGGCCCTGTTGCTTAACGGAGCGCGCCTCCCAGTGCAGGCCAAGCCTTGACAACAACCACTCGCGCGATCGCGCGCCGCCGGGCACAATTCCGTTGCTCGTGACGAGGCTGAACCAGCGCAACGAAACCTGCTGCTGGGGAAGGAAGCGGGTCGGCCAGGTACTCGGATCTGGGTCACGATATGAGGCCCTCTGGTAGCCAGACCGCACGAGATGGTGCTCAAATACTTCGGGGCTCAGGTCGAAGGCCGGACCGAGCCTGCTGATGAGGTGCCAGGAGAGGTCCCGTACAAAGATGGCGTGTGAGACGGCAGCCGACCGCGAACTGCCACCCGCATAGACATCCGGGTTGGTGGCCGCGTCTGCCCAAGGCGTCCCAGGTCTTCCCATCCCCCGGCCTCGGAGAGTTTGGCGAGCCAGGACGCCGTCCCCATTCCTAAACGAGATCATCAAGATCGAGCCACCCGAGGCGACTCTTGGTTCCTCCACGACGTTGCGCCAGTGGAGCATGAAGAATTTGGAACGCCGGAACCTCTCAAAGTGCTCCTCGTCGCGCGCTGATGAATCGGCGTCTCGTGGTGGTTGCGTCCCGTCGCCGACCTCGCTGGTTAGGTGGCCAGCACCTGCGCCCGCCCCCATGCTGCCAACATCTGCGCCGGCACTGGTACGCCTGCTGGCGGGCGGGTTGCCGAGGCCTTGCTCCTCGTCGTGCCCGTGTTTCATGGCTGCGAGCTCGATGTCTGCCATGCCGTTGCCGTGAAAACTCCAAGCACAGCAACAGCAACAGCCCGAGCCCGCGACAACAGCAAGAGGAGGCAGTTTGGGGCTAGCTGGGGGGAAAAGACTTGATTCGCTTAATTACACAAGATCCCAGCCACCCAAAACTGGCGCGTAACAGCTAGGGGGGCAACGGGGCCGGTTGCGGGAGCGGAGTTGAGGAATTGAGGTGGCTGCGACCCTGTGACGCAGAGACCTTGTTGAGATACAGGCCACGATGGCCAGCGCTGTGGGATCATCGAAAAGAAGAAATTCCAACCAAAACTAGACTCGAATATTCGGCTTCATGACTCGGGACCCGGGATGTCGGCCCAAACACCCCCGAGTCGCTCGGCTGGCCTAGTCGGCCGTTCGAGAGCGGCCTTCACGACACTTTGCCCATCCAGGGGCGGTGTTGTCGCATGGTTTGGCAGGCTTGCGCTGTTGCGCCGCCTTGGTATGTCACCATCTCAACGCCAATACGCCGGGCAGTCAACTTGCCTGGCCAGGTTCGCTAACCGGCCGAGTTGCCACTAGAATCGCTCCTGAGGCCCGTCCAGCTCATCAGCTGCTCCATGATTGTGCTGTTGTCCTTGCTGCTCGCTGGCTGTACATCGTCCACCCCCTTGGTCGGCATCTACCTTGTCTCCTTTACATCGATATCGCCGCCAAACGCGACAAACTCCCCATTCTCGGCCTCCACTACCAGCACGACCTTTTCGCCGCTGGAGATCCGCGCGGGTTATTTTGGCATCTGCGCCAGGGACGTGAATGGCGAGAACTGGAGCTGTGGTGAGCGGTTGCACGCAGGTTTGCTCAGCACGCCAGATCCCTGGAACCTTCGCAAGATGGCCGAGGACTACCGAAATAGGGTTGCCTCACCCATCCTAATGTGTGTCTTGCATCCCTATACCCTTAACACGAGCACAGTCGGGTTGCTGATAAAGGCTGGCAAGCATCGTATGCGTTGCTTTGAACATGGCGTCGATCCTGCTCGTGTCTTCCTTTCCTCTTGCCCGGAAAGACGAGAACGCGAGGGCACGGCATCACCGAAAGTTTGTGCAGGCCTTGCTGGGTCTCTCCATCTCCAACGCCCTCGTGGCTATGGCGATTGCTCTTTGGCAGCACGCAGCGGCAGCGACGGCGGTTCCGTTAACCGCTTACATGTCTTCAGGGGGGATCAGAGCCGTGGTGGGAACCGCGGCCACTGCCATTGTCTGGGCGGTCTTTTACCTGTCGATTATCACCGCTGTCATGTCTCTTCGGGGGGCGTACGTCTTGGCGTACTTGGCCTACAATCCCTTGCTTGATAATGTCTCAGTTTCAGAAGACGAGGCATCTTCGATAGACGATGGGCTGGTCACCGAGATGGATCAACTGGGGCCGGATATCCCACCAGAAGTGAGTGGTGTCAAGCAGTCTGGCAGATCAAACACGACGAGGCCGTTAAGCATGACAAGCAACACCACAGGAGAAGCCGGACCCTGAGCGAGAATCATGTCAAGTTTGGGACCTCGGTTTCTTTGGCCGCGGGTGTTGGAAGCACAGCGATCCAGATGAGCCTAACTGTACAGCTCTACCAACAACAAGAAGGGGGACCATCAGGACAACCCATGAATGAAAGATAACTACTTCTCGAGCGCCACCGCCTGCCTCGCCGCCATGAGCTGCGGCCCCATCTCCAACAGCTTGAGCACGTCCGCAGCATGCACCAGGATCACATTGTCCTTGGCCATCTTGGCCAGCTCCTCCCCGCCGCCCAGACAGAACCCGGCGCGCGGCTTGTTGTGCTTCTTGACCGTGGCGTCGAACTTGGCGACGGCGGCGAGCCACTCGGGCTCTGTGCCCTGGCCAAAGGCGGCTGGCAGGCCCATGCTGACGCGGCAGTCCAGGCTGCCCAGCCACACCACGTCGATATCAGGCACCTCGGTCAGGATCGCGTCCAGGTTGTTGATGCCCTCGAGCGACTCGATCTGCACCATGATGGCCGCCTGGTCATTGAGGTTCTGCCACACGTCGCGGGTCCGGTCGGCGCTCATGTCCGTCATGCCGGGCACCAGGCGGAACGGCGGCACCGAGCGCGTGCCCCCGCGCGCCCGGCCGAACTTGGCCGCCGACACGACGTGCTTGGCTTGCTCCACCGTCTCGAGCTGGGGGATGACGATGCTCGCGCCCGCGTCGAGGGCGAAGCCGATGGCGGCGTGGTCGTGGCCAGGGACTCTGGAGGATGACGTGTCAGTTCGGGGGGGCGAACATCAAGGGGCGGGGGGGTTCAATGTGATCTTACCTGACGAAGGGAATCGTCCGGCCGCCGCTCATGAACATGGTCTCGTGCACCATCTACTCACAGTCAGCAAAGCAACTCCAGACAGGCAAAGCAAGTCAGACCCACCGTCGTCATCGTCTCAACCCCGCACGATGTGTGCTCCCAGTCGATCCAGACCATGTCATATCCCATCGGCGCAAGGAAGCGCGTGATCGGGACCGAGCTAAGGCCGGCGTAGTAGCCAACGAGGGGCGGAATCTTCTTCTCGTGGGCATCCCGGATGGCGCGGCGGGCAAAGTGCGGCTGGAAGAGCGATGGGGCCATGTAAGCCTGCATGCTGGGGGGTGCTGCATTCTCCGTGGCAGGAGGCTTGGAGGCCATCGTGTTCTGATCCTGTGCTTCGCGGATGGGGAGCTGGTCGGTGCCGTTTGCGGGCATGGTCTGTGGTTGAAACCGTGGGTTGGACAGGTTGGAGCTGGTGTTGAGAAAGCGGATGGAGATCGTGGGGGCGGGATGGGCAGAGTGAGACGAGGGAAACACAGAAAGGCAGGTCCCGACTTATAGACCACAGTCAGACTCCTTCCCGGTCGCTTATGTGGAGCCTTCTTGCCTCCTCCCCGAGGAGTTGTCCATGCCACAGTTACATTGTGGAGAGAGAGTGCGAGCGTCGTCATGGTAGATTGGTGAGACTGCTCCTTCCAAGGCTGAGTATCATCTCGGATCCTTCCCAGTCCGAGCTGGGGTGTCATCCCTGGTCGTGATCTACCACTCGAAAGAACCATGGGGGGAAGCTGGAGATAGCAACCAGCATGCTCCATGCGCTCACCGGGAAATAAAGGCCCCCGGCTCCAGGATCGGGCCCAAGGATGGGAATCAAGCCCAAACGGGACATATCTGACACTGATGGCCGCTGAGTCCAAAGGGGCGAAAAGGTTGTGGACGCTTTGTAATAACCTCCCTACGCCCGCAAAGTCCGAAGGAGTTGTGGAGACGATGAGGCTCAGGCAGTGGCGGTTCATCCTCCCCTTCTCCACCCGGCCTCACAACGTGAGTGAGACGCGTTGCCGCATTCCGAATCAGGTAAATTGTCTTACATGAGATGCGAAGATCCAAACACGATAGTGGCCATCCCATGGGCGCTCCCTGGCCATGCACCCATCCCAGAACGCCGACCAAACGCCGATAACAGAAAAACACATATTGCCAAACCCATCAAACCATGACCGAGTGCGCCTTCTCACGGTCCTCCTTGTCCTTCTTCATCTTGAACAGCTGCTTGATCATGTCCCGCTTCTTCTCCTTGGTCTGCTTGCTGGCCGTGCTGCCCGAGTCCTCCCCGTCGCCCTCCTCGATGGCCGTAAGGCGCTTGGACGACCGCGACACGGTCGAGCCTTCGTGGCGGTGGCTCTTGGTGCTGCGGTGACTGCGGGTGCTCCTCTCGCTGCCGGCCACGCTCGCGCCGTCGTCCTTGGCTTTCTTGCTGCGGTGGCTCTTCTCGCTGGCCGCGACGCTCGCGCCGTCGTCCTTGGGCTTCTTGCTGCGATGGCTCCTTTCGCTGGCTGCCACACTTGCCCCGTCGTCCTTGGGCTTCTTGCTGCGGTGACTCCTCTCGCTCGCCGCCACGCTCGCCCCGTCGTCCTTGGGCTTCTTGCTGCTCTTGCGCTCCGGCACCTCGGGGTCGTCGTCGGGGTTCAGCTGGTGCCGCATGCTGCTGGTCTTGTGGGTGCGGTGCGTCCTCCGTGTCCGGTCGGACCTGGCCCAACTGACTTGCGACACCGAGTCGGAGGGCCGAACCTCGTCAAAGTAGTCTTCGTCCTCCTCCTCCTCGTACTGCTCCTTCAGCGCCCGCTCGGCCTGGCGGCTCATCAGCTCAACGTCGGCCGACTCGGCATCCTCAGACGCGACGATGCCCCGGCGCCACGACTCGATGCTGCTCAGCTCCTCAACGTCCCGCAGCACGAGGGCCTCGTCGTACTCTGCCGCGCTGCCCCCTGCGGGAGGCGGAGGAGGGAGAGCCCTCTTGGGTGCGACGGTCGTCGGGGGTGGAAGGGAGGGCAGGACGCGCATCTCAAGGGGCGCCTCGAGCGTCTTGGCGGCAGTCGCGCGCTTGACAATCTTCCAGCCGCCAAACATGACGACGGTCACGCCGACAGCCACGCCGGCGCCGATAAGGAACTGCGGGCTCGCGAGCAGGGCGAACACGGCCGGGCTGCCGCCCTTGAGGAAGCCGAGGAAGGCGGGGCTCATCTTGCCGACCAGGGTGCTCAGCTCGGCGAGGGACAGGGCCACCGCGGCAGCAGCCTGGGGATTGCGCTGCAGGCTCTCAATCATGGAGCTGGCCGTGTGCTGGACGCAGTGGGCTTCCTCCAGAAAGTCCTCGATGCGGTCCATCAGAGTCATGGCCTGTGCCTTTTCCGGGTCTTCGGGCTCGGACCGGTCGAGGTCCACGCGCGATTCGAGGTCGGGCGGCACATCCCCGTAGGCGAGGTTCATGTCGATGGACTTGCGCTTGGCGAGCACCGGGGCCTCCAACACTGGGCGGCGGACGAGCTGGGTCTGTTCGGGCGGCGGGGCGAGCACCACGGGGCCGGCCTGCGGGGCAAAATCGGAGCGGGCCATCTGTGGTGGCGGGCCGATCGCCAGGGTCGGCCGCGAGACTTGCATGTCCCGCGGGGCCGTCTCGGCGTATGGGGAGCGGTAGGCGCGGGACGGGGTCGTCGCCGAGACCTCGGAGTGCGTCTTGAGGTTGCCCTCGGTCAGGGCCGGGAACGGGCGCTCCGCCGAGCGCGGCCTGCGGGACCGCCGGCTGTGGCGCGACGAGGCGTACGAGCGGCTGTCGTCGTAGTAGTCGCGCGCAAGTCCCCGGCCGAAGCCGTCGTCGGTGAGGGCGCGGCGGTCGTACACATGGTCGTTGTCGTTGGCGTGCCTGGGGTACGGGTAGTTGTCGTAGTACGGGTCGCCGCGGTGCGACACGTCAAAGGTTTTGGCTCGGCGGACGGCGCTGCGCTCGGCCTTGACGGCGTCCTTCCTGTCCTTGTAGGCCGCCTGGGCCTCCTTGAAGATGTTGACAAGGTGCTTGCCCTGGGGAGAGTTAGTTTGGTGTTGGCGAGCGGCATGGGCTTGGCCAGCGGCGGTGGGGTCGGGAGCGGGAGAAGGGGGCGGAAGGACGGAGGGCAAGGGCGTTGTTTACCGTGCTGATAACCTTCCCCGAGTTGTTGATGATGGTGATGATCTCGGTGGCCGGCATTTTTGCGTGGTTTTGCTGCGACGACGGTCGGCTCGACCAGGAAAAGGGCGCGTGGACGGCAGAAGACTGAGTGCTTCAAGCTGGGGTTCAAGCCAGTGGGTGCAGAAGCGGTTGTCGCATGCCGCAGCGTTTGGACGGTTCGCAAGATCGGTCGTAAGCCGTTCTCAAGCTCGCCCAAGACAGATCGAAGGGCCAGGGGCAGAGAGTGTGACGGGAAGAAGTTTTAAGCTGGTGCTCCTGGAGCTGCTACCGCGGGCATGTCATGGAGGAGGGAGGGATGGCATGGGCACACGGCACGCCGCCACGTTCACCGCCCAGCAACGAGCGGGAATTCGCGATTCGTCAAGCGTGGGCGGCGGGACAGGAGACATGCGCTGTGGCAGGCCGCCCACCCGATGCCAGCCAGATCGAAAATGTTTCAGGCCGCCCAATGCGACCCCGGCAGCGAGCGCCGCTGTGTGCTGCTGGCATGTCGCATGCAGGGCAGGGCAGGGCGGCCAGCACCATTGGACGGGCTTGCGTGTCGGGCATGAAGTTGGATGCCGCCCCACCACCCCTGGGTCCCTCGACAGTCAAGCAAAGCACCACCGCCTGCCGCCGCCCAAGTCGACTGTCGCTGTGCGCCCTGATCCTCCCTGGGCTGCCCTGGCCCTGCGCCATCCCTGCCAGCTCCGATGGTTGCATGGCCGCGGGGAACATCCGACCAGCCAGCCGGGTTGGCGTACGCACACCCACCCACCGCTCACCGCATTCTCCCGCTCAGTGGTGGTGGGCGGCGGTGGGCACAGCTCTGGTCGTGCACCACAGTTGGTGCGGGGCGTTCGTGAGTCGGGAGGGCTGCTTGGGGTGCTGCAATGGCGCGGTGGAGGGAGCCAACGGGCGCAGGGGGGCGAGTCCAGGCGTCGTCGTGGGGTTCCGCGATTCTCGAAGGCTGGAATCGCCCCGCTGAGAGCGGGTGGCTGGGAGGGCTGGGAGAGGTGGGAGAGGTGGGGTGAAGCGGCACCAATTTGTCGTGTGATGAGTTGGCCTTCGCTGGCTTGATGAAGTGGGTTGGTGTTTCCCGAGCATTCCAGTCGTCCAGAGCTCCTCTTGCTCGAGGTGATTCGAGCTCTGCTGTCGGTGGAGACATCTGCCAGTTCATCAGCATTAGCGAGGCCCACCCCCGCCAGGCCCCTCTCTCGCTCGCCTTGTTTTCTTGGCAGGGTGGCATGCCCCTGGACCAGATCGCTGTCCCTGGAGCAAAAGGCGGTGGAGGGGCAGACAGGCCACCAAGAAGAGAAGAGACCATCCATCGCCTCATAATGCAAGAGGACCCCGAAGACCGAAGGGTCAGATGGCACTCGGCAAAGAGAAAGACACTGTCAGGACGGAACAAGGGATGAATCCGAACACATTTCTGGGGCCGCCCTGAATGTCGCCCCCGTGATCCAAGCATCCAACATCCAAGCACCCAGCATCCAAGCATCCCAACCCCCAGGACCACTGATCAAAACGCGCTTCATTAGGTTGTCAAGTGTATCCAAAATCATATACAAACAGAAGGGTATCGTGCCAAACGACAAAGTCATAACATCATTGCCCGATGCCCCATGCATGTGTTCCCGTCCAGCCTCCCATGGTTTTGTTGCCGGCCAAGAAAAGATATCCAAAAGACAAGATCGAATCCCATCCAAACAATCTGACCCCTCACCCTCCCCCTTTCCCATCCGCCACCACCATTACACCCCCTAGGCGATATACACCGGTAGCCGACTCCCCAACAACTCGCTCTTGGCGATCTGCACGTCCCGCTTGTGAAAGTCGTGCAGCAGCAGCCAGCACAGCATGCGCAGCACCAGGGTGCACCACACGGCCGTGGCGTCCTCCTCGAGGGTCGTGGTGGCGTCCTCGCCGCGGTATTCCTGCGGGGCGCGGTCGGGCGCCTGGACCTGCAGCGCCGGCACCGAGTGGTGGCTGTCGCCCGTCTTGAGCTGGGGCGGCGGCGGCGATTGCGGGGGCGCGGGGGACGCGGGCCGGGAGGACGGGGAGGCGAGCTTGGGCTCGTGGGAGCTGTCGACCGAGGGGGCGCGGGAGCGGAGCGAGGGCGCGTACTGCGTGGTGCGGCGGCGGGCGTACGACAGAACGGCGCGCTCGCGGACCTGGGTGAGGACCTTGAAGAAGTAGAGCTCCATGAAGGCCTCCTGGCGGGTCTCGGGGCTGGCGGCGGTGAGCTCGTCAAAGTGCTCGGCGGGCTGCTTGTCGCTGGTGATGCTCTTGTTGTCGACCTCGACCTCGACGGCGTTGCTCTTGTCGTTGATGAGCCTGAGCACCTCCTGGAAGTGCTCGCGGACGACCATGCGTAGAAGGTCCGGGTCGGCGGCCCTGAGGACCGCGTCGCACCTGTCGAGCACGTCGTGGAGCAGGGTCAGCAGCGGCATCGAGTATCCGGGGGTAGTCGAGTTCTTGTCCAGGTCCAGGGCCTTGGTGAGGGCCACGGCGTCGTTGGTGAGCTGCTCGATCTGGGGGATGAAGGGCAGGTCCGAGTCCGTGTCGCCAATCTTTTTGCCGTACTCGCGCACCAGCCGGCGGAGGTTGAAGAAGTTCTTGTCCCAGTGATACGGGGTGGGGTTGGGCAGCATGCGGAAGGCGCTGTCGCGGATGTGTAGGGTCTTGCCGAGCATGCCCAGGAGTTCGAAGGGGACTGCGTAGACGGAGTCTATGGTTAGCCAGAGCCACTAGCGACGCGAAGGCCCAGGGAGGGAAGGAGAAGGGAGGAAACAGGTCAGCTGACGCACGCACCCGGAAACAGATGGCCGTGCTTGGCCTTGGGGTTGCGAAAGTAGTTGGCCGTGTCGGTGTTGCAGCCGATGAGGACCATGGTCTCGGCGATCTCGTCCATGCTGCCGAGCTGGAGGAAGCTGAGGTCCTTGGGGTCCTCGTTGGGGAACTCGAGGCGGCGCATGTCCTTGGGCCCGCCCTGGAAGAGGGTGGAGACGAAGCCGCAGCAGAGCTCCTTGACCTCGTCGACGGGGATGACGCGGTTGTCCTGGAAGCGGCTCTTGCCGCAGATGCGGAAGGTGAACATGACGCCGAGGTCGGGGACGTCGGTGCCGATCAGCATGTAGCCGTTGCCCTCGGCGCGGTAGCGGTCGCGGGAGCGGTCGAACTCCTTCCAGTGGATGCCCATCATGGCGGCGATCTCGAGCAGGTGGCACATGGCGGTGGTGGCGTAGGGCTTGACGACGCCGGCGGGCATGGTGTCCCAGCTGCGCTTCTTGGCCTGCAGGGCGACGGCGAGGGTGTGGCGGTCGAAGGCGGCGAGGGCTTGGGGCCGGGGCTGGCCGCCGTTGTAGTGCTGCTGCTGCCACTCGTGGCTGTCCTTCTCCATGGACTGCAGCTGGGACAGCAGCAGGACCCACGAGGCGCGCTCGTTGTCGGCCGTGTGCACGCCGCTCTCCTGCAGCGACTGGCGCTGGGCCTCCTCGTCCTTGGGCAGCAGGGTGCGGGTCTTCTCGAGGCTCTCCTTGGAGCCGTCGACGAAGCAGATGGGCTTGTTCTTGATGGGGCCCTTGGTGTTGCTCGGGGGGCACACGAAGATGACGGGGGTCTCGAACTGGACCTCAAAGCGCAGCTCGGTGGAGCGGAACTTGCGCTTCTTGCTCCTGTGCCAGTTGCCCATGACGGTCTCGTCGCAGTTGGAGTAGCCCGTGGCCGAGGCGATGTACTGCTGCAGCACCTGGGCGATGGTGCCGAGCAGGGCGACGAGCGAGACGACGAGGGCGACCCAGTTGACGACATTGTCCCCGCCGCCGCCGTCGCCGCCGCCGTTGCCGGCACTCGTGCTGTTGTTGTCCATGCCGTGGTGGTGGCCTCGGCGTGTGTTGACGGTGGACTCGAAGTGTTTCTCGGCTGGCGTGGGCAAGGCTCGCTCGACGCGAGGCTCGTGGTCGAAATTTGTCTCGGCCGGGGTCGAACGCAGTCAGGGTCGTCGGGGTTGGGGTC
>FTDQ01000106.1_pt1 | contig 12940 bp, 8 predicted proteins | sample 1640001 | NCBI WGS metagenome assembly FTDQ01 (sample SAMEA3914869, study PRJEB12502) | metagenome | biome: forest; material: soil | place: USA | collected 2012-03-12 | depth 0.1 m
ACAACAATCTCCTCACTCAACACCGCCCCCTTCTTCTTCCCCGCACCCCCACCCGGTGCAGCAACCTTGGCCTTCGCTCGCCCCTTCTTCCTCCCCTCCCCGCCCGCCGCGGCAACCCTCTCTCTAAGTTTCCCTTCATCCAAGAACCCCAGCGTCTCCCGCAGGTTCGCGCCCAGCTTCCCCTGGTTGCGGACCATCCTGCGGCGCAGCTTGCCAGCGTGCGGGCCCTGCGCGTCGACCGCGCGCGCGAGGAGTGCAAGCACAAGTTTCCCCGCGAGTTCGCACAGCGCGCGCTCGAGTTTGAGCTCGCGGCCCTTGCGCGCGGTCGGGGAGAGGGAGGCCTCGTCCTCGTCGTCGGAGGCGTCGTCGATTTCTTCTTCAGAGTCGGAGGATTCCGGCGGGGGTTGGTCTTCGAGGGAGGAGGATGCGGCGGCGGCGGCGCGGTGTTTTTCGTCGTGGGCGGGCTCGTTGAGGGTGCGTTTGAGCGCGCGAGCGTAGGCGCGCTCGGCGGCGTTGTAGATCTCGATGAGCTCGTTTGTGAGGCCGGGCTGGATGGGGTCGAAGAGGGGGTCGAGGGGGGAGTATTCAGGTTTGGGAGGGGGTTGTTTGACGGCTTCGCGGAGGGAGGCGAAGAGTACATGCAGGTCGCAGAGGGCGCCGGTGGCGAAGAGGCGGAGGTCGTCGTTTGTGCCGCGCGAGGAGAGCGTGCGGATCAGGTTGTTGGAGTACGTCTTGCGGAGGGTGGAGAGGCGCTCGATTGTGAGGGTGGGGATGGCGGTGCGGGATTGGACCGCGCTGAGGAGGCCGCGGACCTTCCACATGAAGTAGAAGTGGGCGGCTTGGATGGCGTACGAGACGGCTTCGTCTTCGAGGTCGTCGAGCGCTTCGTCGACTTGGTCGAGCTTGCCGCGGTGGACGGTGCGGATGAGGAGCTCGATGACGGCGTTGGAGGAATCCTCGGACTGGCCGGGAACCTCGAGCACATCAATGCAGTCGGCTAGGCTGGCAAGCTTGCTGATCTTGAGCAGGATGCTCCCGAGCTGAGTGATGGCCTGCGGCTCCATGTTGCCACGCTCGCCGAGCTCCTGGGTCTTGTCAAAGTGCCGGAGCGCGTTGATAACGGTTTCCCAGAGGTCTGCGATCTTGCTATCCGTCATCTCCTCGAGCTCGTCGTACCTGCGGGCATGCAGCAGCGCCGCGGCCGCCTCAGCCAAGACGCCCCTGTCGACGTGCCGCTCGAACTGAGTGCAGATCTCGTCAAGCAGGCGGCTGTATGTGGTCGAGTCTTGGCGGAGCTGTTGGAAGATGTCGAGGGGCAAGGAGTGCTCCAGCCGTAGTACGACAACCGCGGTGCTCGCGTCGGCTCCGTACTTGTTCAGGAGACGAGGAATAATGCCAGCCAGCTGCACGGCCGAGTCTTCGGCGCCATCTGCAGCATCGGGCCGCTGTTTCCTCCGACTCCTGTCGACCTCGGACGAAGACGCCAAGCTCAGCCGGACAGCAGAGGCAAGGACTTCAAGGAGCACCGGCTCCTCGTTGCCCTCCGGCGCCACGGCGTTCCTCAGCGCCGCCTCGTTCGAGGTGCCCTTGCCCCGCTTGGATGACCCCTTCGACTTTGTACTTGTCGTGTGGTCGTAGAGGAGGTAACCAGACAGTAACTCCCAAGCCTTGACCTGGTCAATCTTCTCATACAGAACCTGGGAGGCTAGTGAAATGCGAGTCTCGGGTGCAACAGCCTGGACCATCTCAACAGCGACATCCAGACCACGGACAGGCACGGTGTTGTTCTCCTCCTCCAGCTGCGCGTCATATGCCGCGAGGAGCTCGGCGAGGCACTTGATGCTAATCCAGTCTCTGCGGGGCGACGAGTAGTCATCGTCCTCCTCATCGCCAAACAGCTCGTCTACGGCATCACCGCCGCCCATCTCCTCAATCTTGTTCTCGATCGAGTCGTTGACGCAGCCGGCAAAGAAGTCAATAACCGCCCGCCGCACGCGCATCTCGGAATCAAACACCAGGCGACCGATCGCGTCAATCTCGTCGGGCTCGAGCATGCCGGTGTCCTTGAGGATCTGGATGACCGAGACGGCGACAACCCGGACACTGACGTCGGCATCCTTGGTGGCCATCTCGACGAGGCGCGGACGGAAGCGGTCGATGAAGTGACCCAGCTTCTCGGCGTCGCGCTTCAATATCCGGGCGAGCTGCTTGAGGACTTCCTGCCGCGTTTGTGGCGTGGGGTCGGATAACATCCAGCCCAGGTAGCGCAGGTACTCGGGCTCCATGAAGAACGTGGGCAGGTGCCAGATCCAGGTGCCGAGGGCCTCGACGCACTCGGTCCGGATCTTGGCGTCGATGTCGCGGTAGCGGTGGACGAAGACGGTCTCGAAAAAGTCGGTTATTTGCTCCTGGCAAAGCTGGCGGTTCTGCTCGGCCTCTTCGAGGTTCTTCTGGATGACAGCCAGCCGCTCCTTGTTCTTGCCCTTGCGGCTCTTCTCGGCGTCGACCTGCTGGGTCATCTTGGTGATGCGGTCGTCGAGCTTCTTGGCGACCTCAACCAGGGCGGCCTCCATGGCGAGGGCAACGGTGGTTGCTGTGTGCCGGAAGGGGCGAAGGGTGGACGACGACATGGATGCGACCCATCGGGCGATGTTTTCCATCAGGGTGCTGTCCTTGTAGAGGACGTCTGTCTCGTGCAGGACGGTGACGAGCGATCTGAAGAAGCCGACCAGCAGCTCTCGGAACGACTTGGTCGACTTGGCGCGGGAAACAAGGGGGTAATCGGTGATGCCCTCCTGGACTGGCATTAGCATGATCACGCAAACGGGCATGCAAACGGCGGCACAAGAAAACAGCGACCCAACGCACCTCGGTATAGACATTCTGCAGGTCCGCCAGCCTGTTGGAGCAATTCTCGGGATCGCGGATGTCGTCCTGGGTGACCTCCTGGTCGCACCCCGCAGACAGGAGGATGCAGTTCACGAGGTCGGTGACGGCGGCGGCATCGTCGGCCTGGTACTTGTGGTACCATTCAGTCGCGACCTTGTCGGCGGAGTCGCCCGAGGCAAAGATGTCGGCTGTTGGAGGACAGATTAGCACCCCGCGCATCACAAACCAGCAGGATCGGGATCAGGGGTGATTGTCGGCGTTTGCGGCCGTGGTACGCACCATACAGCCCCTCGGCGTCGCGCTGGGCGATCGCAATGCGGACCGTCTTCTTGGGGCGGGTGGGCAGCTGGGCGGCGTGGATGGGCTCGCGGGCGGACGCGTCGCCGTTGATTTTGGGCTTTTTGGCGGCCGGTTTCCTCGACTTGTGCGGGTGCGACGACGAGGGCTTCTTCTTCTTGGCAGCGCGCCTGGGCTCGTCGGCGGCGTCGTCGTCGGCATCGTCGTCATTGGCGTCGCTGGCGTCGTCGGCGTCGTTGGGCGACTCATTCTCCGTGTCCTCGCCGTCGTGCTCGGCGGTGCGCTTGCGCTTGGAAGCGGCGGGCGCATCGGGGGCGAACTTGGCGGGCGCTTTCGTGACGCGTCCTGACCGTCGCGCCGTCGAGGTCGGCGCCGCGGCCGACGAAGAGGGGACGGACGAGCCCGTCGCGGTGTTGTCTGATGTCTCCATGAGTGGCTGTCGTCTGGATGACATTACATTGGGCGGGGTTTGTGGGGGGATGAGAGGGCCGTGGCGGGAGCTGGCGACGGGGAGGGAGCGTGGTTCGGTTCTGAGTGGGCAATTGACGCGTCGAGGGTCGCTCGCCCAAATCTTTAGTGTTTTGGCGGGATTGGGGGGGGGGGATTGGCGCCCCCACACCCCTGCAGGCGGCATGGCTGCCTGGCAAAGGTGCTGGTATGCAGCTACCGGGGTGTTTACCCTGCACCACCCAAGCAGTCCAGCGATGGGAGAAATGGTTGGAGAAGAGTATCAGGTGAGGCATTCAAGATGAATATATTCGTGGAATATCTCTACTCTATTCTGCATCCATCCAGCGATGCTGAGCAAGAGCACAGAGGCAGACCTGTCTCTTCCTCGCCAGGGGTATCACCAAATAACATCCAACACCGTATATTGGCATACGTCCTCCCACCAAACACCCTCCCCTCACCGAACACACATCAACGCCTGCTCCCCAAAGTGCTGAGCGACACTCCCTTCTTGAATCAACATCGACCCAATCCATACCCGGGCAGCCTCCACCGCGGGTGCCCCAAACTTGACCACGACACACCCCCTAACCTCGGCGGCAGACCATAGCAGGCTCCCCTCCTTCTCCTTCTTCTGCCTCTCAGCCCGCCACTGCTCTCGCGGCGACAGGCTCGCGTCCGGCTCTGTCTTTGTGCTGTCACTCCTCCAATCGCGCGCCCCAAGTCGCGGAAGGGCGGCAAACTCGGCCAGGAAAAACGCGCCGAGCGCCTTCATGAGCGGCCCCCGCAGCACCAACGTGCCGGTTATCCCGACGCCGTACATGGAGTCGCGTAGTACTGGGAGCTGGGGGTGGACCCGGTTGCTGTCGAGGATGACCGAGTCCCGCACCAGCAACCGGCCTGGAACGGCTGGGTCGTCCGGCGCCGTCCAGACCTCGTTGCGGCCGACCCATTTGACAAAGCTCCAGTCCTCGCCCAGGGCCGTGCGGCCCCGCGTTACCCAGTCCAGCAGACACAGCGAGGCGTTCCGCGCCAGCCGGAAGATCTGGAATTGTTCGTAGACGCTGGCTTCGAAGGGCTGGACCGGATCGGGCAGTAGGCATACGGCTGCATCGGGCGCAATACTGACGCGCATGGTCTGTCGCGTGACGATGTCGGGGGTGGCTGACTTGAAGATCTTGGTGTGGCCCTGCGTGGCCAGGCTGAGCCTCGCGCTGGGCTTGACGTCGATGGCCAGGTTGACTTGGTCGCCCCCCACCAGCCCGCCGCCGTACGAGAGGATGAAGACGAGGGCGCTCTTAGTGTCGAGGGGCCGCATCGGGGTGATCAGCTTGAGCGGGTACTGGAAGGAGAAGGCCTCGAGCCCGGAGACACCCTCGGGGAGCAGGCGCACGACGATGCGCCCCTCGCCGTCGGCAGAGGAGGATTTGGGGAATGGCGAGGTCATGGTGCGGGTGGCCTCATGCCGGCATCGCTGGGCTATGGGAAGGCATCGGGGGGGGAAGGGGAAAAGAAGCGAGAGAGCCCGCGGCGGGGATCAGGACGGGAATATGGTCCTGGATGAATGGAAGGATGCCAGAAAGCAACTCCAAGCTCAATGACCATACACAACCCTTATCGCAGCTTATCTCGCCGATATTGCTTGCTTGCCCCGCGCAAAGCTCTGGCTCCCCCACCAAGGCCACACTGGCCAGCGGGGGACCCTTGCGCTGAGCTGCCTGCCACGGCCTGCAGGCGCCTGTGGCACCCCTGCAGCGCAGCGATAAATTAACTTTTTGGTGGGGCACCAGAGAAATCCAACGCCAAAGCAACGCGCCTTTCTTTCTTTTCGGATCGCTCTGCGTCATTCCACATTCCACGTTCCACATTCCACTACAGCACTCGCAGAACCACCCAATTCACACCCGTGGACACAATCACCGCAGCTAAAATCACAGATGCCCCCGAAAACAACAACACGAGGCCGCGGCCGTGGCCGGGGCGGCACAGCCCGCGGTGCGTCCGCCGCTGCAGCTTCCCGGGTCGCCGAGTCAGAGTCGAGCACGCCGGCACCATCAAGCGCGGGGCCTGCGCCGGTCCCTGTGATGACAGTCTCTTCCGAATCAACCCCCGATGTGGCACCCGTGTCAGAATCGTCAGCGCCGACATCCTCTAGGGTGGTCCCGGCCCCCGCCCCCTCGACTCGCGGATCTGCAGCCGCCAAGTTCAAGCCCAAGGGCGTCCGTCGAAGTGAAGCCGAGCGCGCGCGCATCGCCGAAGAGCAGCAGAAGATCCAGGAACAGAGGAATGCAGAGGAGGCAAAACGGCTGGCTCGTCTCAACCGCGGCCGCGGCAGGGGACGGGGTCGCGGTCGGGGCGGGCTGATGCGTGGCAACCTGCGCACTTCGTCGGCTGCTGGACCGCTGTCGGCTGGTATGAGCTGTGAGTTGCCATTGCCTGGAATAGTGGTGTTTGGTGGATGTAGGGGGAGGCTAACAGTAGGAAACAGTCGGTGGCGGCGGTCCCTCGGGCTCCGGTGGCTACGCTCATGCTTCCGGTTCCGGCTCGGGCTACGTTAAGGGCGAAGGCGAGGGCAAGGGAGGCGCCGGCACATACGGCACGGCCATCATCGACAACAGCCGCATCAACGCCGACATGCTCTACAACTACGTCGAGGCATCCGACGACGAAGATCGCACCTCGGTCACCTCGTCGACGAGGAAGAGGAAGCCCGTCATGCCCATGGGCATCCGGCGTGTGGAACACAAGGACGAGGGGGTTACAATGACGACAGCCGCCGAGATCGAAGCTCAAGAAAAGGCGGGCGATGTGGAAGAGGAGTCGGACGAGGACGGCTTGTTCGTCGGTGGGCCCCCGCAGGTCGAAGACGAAGAGCTGCCCAAGGACGAAGGCACCTGGGAGGTCACACAAACCCGCAGGGTCAAAACGGAAGGGGAGGCGGGGACAGAACCAGCCGTAGGCGGGGATGATGTGATGGAGCTGGACGAGACCCCTGCAGCCATCAAGCCCCCCCCCTCGCCCGAGCTGAAAAAGAAGGTGCCCGTCAGCGAGCAGAAGCCCAAGAAGAAGTCGGCTATCCCGAAGGACGCAGAAACCGAGATCGTCTCCGAGGACCTGCACCGTATGGTCGAGCTGTTCACGCTCCAGGGCGATGACACGCTAGTCGAGGACGGCACGGGAACCAACGCGGCACTCGAAGGCCACATGTTCCTCTTCCAGTTCCCGCCCGTGCTCCCACCCCTGCACATCGCGCCGCGCGACGGCACGTCGACAAACCCGGTCCCGATAAAGCCGGAACCGGACGACGACGTCGTCATGCTCAACCAGCCGTCGGTCAACATCGACCTCACGCAGGACGGCGAAAACAAGGTCAAGAAGGAGGGCGAAGGCGAGGAGGACGGGGAAGGGAGCGACGGGGAGGACGGCGACGAGCTCAAGCAGGGGGGCTTCATCGGCAACCTGGTGGTGCGCAAGTCGGGCAAGGTCGAGCTTAGCTGGGGCGGGCAGAAACTCGAGCTTACCCCCGGCACGCAGACCAACTTCCTGTCGACGGCCGTGCTGATTGAGCAGGCGGACGTGAAACCCACCGACGCGAACCAGATGGCGGGGGTCGCCTACGGGATGGGCAAGATCCAGGGGTCGTTTGCGCTGGCGCCGGTGTGGGGGGACGAGGAGGACTGGCTGGTTGATCCGGACGAGCTGGCAGCTCCCACCACGCAATGATAACTGGGCGGGAAGGGCGGTTCGGGCTGGGTGGGGGCTGTCGTCCGAAGTTTTGGCCTGACTAAAGGGGTGTCCGGGATGTATGTCGATTCACATGTACAAGCGCGTGTCATTGGGGAACAGGAACAGGGCCCTGGCCACGATCTGGAAACCTAAACGGGTATAACTAGACGACGGGGGATCGGGTACGTTGCGCGCGCACGGATGAGATACCCAGAACACTGGTACTTTTGTACAACAACAAGTCAGCCTCACGATATCGAATCGTCAAATCTCTCTCGGGTTTGGTTCCGCGGGTTTTGCATCCGACTTCACAAGCCGCGAGTCGTGAGGCATAACTAACCTCCACAGCTGACCAACACCTCCGATAATCACTCCATGCCCCTATCCGCATCCCAACACCGAATAGTTAAACCCACAGCCGAACACCGAATAGTTAAACCCACAGCCGAACACCTTGCCGCCAGGACGACGTCACCCGCAACCCTCGGAGCCTGCCTGCCGGCCGCCTCGCACACCCCGCGTTCCGATCCCTTCCTTTTGCCTCCCCCGCCATTTCGTGGGGTGATGGACAGGGCCCCGGTGGAGTTGGCGGGCGGGCGTCTTCGGTACTTGGGGTAAAAGAGTGGGCTGGATGGAGGGCGTGGTGGATGGAGAAATCCCACTTTTCGGATATCCCGAACCCACGCGCCCGGATTTGCCGGTGGCCGCGGTCCACCCGCGCTGGAGTCGTTGGGGGGGTTTATAAGTGACGGAACCGGACGGCCGGGAAAAGGGCGAGGTTCGAGAAGAAAGTGGTAGGTCAGTCGGATTGATTGGGTTGTTCTGTCGGTTCTTGGTTGGGCTGTCTGTCTGTGCGAATATACCCGGCCGTCTGTCTGTTTGAGCCTCTGAGGGGTGTGCGTTTTGCGGAAGCCACATCGTCATCTTTTCGGTCGGTCAGTGCCTCGTCCAGCTTTCGGTACCTACCGTACCCGGAGACACGCAACGGCTGGTTCGGTTCTCGGTTGCGCGGCTCGGTCCGGGACGACGACACACCTGCCCTGCACTGCATTACATACGCCCCTACCACCTATATACGCCCATCCGTGCATACCCCCCGGCAACCGCCACCACCACCATACTACACACGCCCACGATGGGCTCCCAAGTCAACCACCCCAACGAGGGGCTGCACCTGATCATCATCGGCGCGGGCCTCGCCGGGCTCAGCGCCGCTGTCTCCACCAAGCTCGCCAACCCTTCCCACCGGGTCACAGTTCTCGAGACAGTCAAGGAACTTCAAGAAGTCGGCGTACGCGGTCCCCCCCCCTTTAGGGAGCCACCCCCCTACTAACCATCCAATGTTTACACAGGCGGGCCTCCAAATAACCCCCAACGGCACGCGCCTCCTCTCCGCCTGGGGCCTCCTCCCGCACCTGACCCCCCTCGCCAGCATCCCCACCTCCCTCACAGTCCGCCGCTTCGACGGCACGCGCCTGCTAGCCCACGAGCCTGCGCTGCAACCCCAGGTCCTCGGACGCTACGGCCACCCCTTCTGGGACCTGCACCGCGTGGACCTGCAGCAGGCGCTGGTCGGGAAATGTGAAGCGTTGGGGGTGGAAATCAAGTTGGGGGCGCGGGCGGTGGATGTGGAGTTTGCTGAGGCGCGGGTGACGCTGGGGGATGGGGGGGTTGTGCAAGGGGATGTGGTGTTGTTGGCGGATGGGTTGTGGAGCGGGATCAGGCCGGGTTTTCTGGGGAGGCCGAGCCCGGCGGTGTTGACGGGGGATTTGGCGTATCGGATTACGTTGAGGGCGGATGAGCTCGAGGGGGAGGATGCGGAGGAACTGAGGGAGTTTGTGAGAGATGCGACGGTGGATTTTTGGGTTGGGCCGCGGGCGCATTGCGTGGGGTATTCGGTGCGCGGGGGGGAGGTGTATAATTTGGTGTTTTTGTGTCCGGATGATTTGCCCAAGGGGGTGGTGAAGTTGGAGGGGGATTTGGAGGAGATGAGGGAGAGGTTTGCGGCGTGGGATCCGTTGCTGGGGAAGTTTCTGAGGCAGGTCAAGGGGGGCGTGCATAAGTGGCGGCTGATGTGGTTGGATGCGCTGCCGGAGTGGGCGAACGAGAAGGGGACGTTTTTCATGGCGGGGGATTGTTGTCATCCGATGCTGCCGTATCTGGCGCAGGGGGCGAATTCGAGCCTTGAGGACGGCGCGGTGCTGGGGTCGCTGCTGGGGAGGGTCCGGAAGAGCGACATGCGCAGGCAGCTGCCCGCCGTGTCGAAGATTTATCAGGAGCTGCGGATGGAGAGGGGGAGGAAGATTCAGTTGGAGACGTTCCGGCAGCGCGACGACTCGCACATGGAGGACGGCGAGGCGCAGGAGAAGCGGGATGCCCTCATGATGAGCATGCTGGGCAAGGAGCTCAAGGGGCCGTTCCCGAGCCGCTGGACCTGCCCGGAGATCCAGCCGTTTTTGTACGGCTACGATGCGTACGCCGAGGCGGAGAAGGCGTACAAGGCGAATCCGTTTTAAGGGGAGGGAGGGAATGGGTTTCCTAAACGGTTCGGAATAGGGATCGGGGAGTTAAGTCATGGTTGATTTGTATTATGAAAGGCACATTAATGCTATTATCCTCATGTACTCATTACCAACATGCCGTTTCTTTTATGAGAAACGGATCGAGGTGAATCGTTCTGGTACCTATCCAATCGACTCATCCCCACATGTGTCTTGGAGTTGTCCAGTTATCTTCAACTCCAGTCCCAATGTCTCAGACCATTCCCCATCAGCTGACAACTTAGATCCCACATCATCACAACCACATGAACTATCTCAGAGAAAACGTAAAATCCCATAAACCTATATCTTAACCCGCAACTTTAACCCCGTCACAACGCACCTCATCACCGCCAAAACAACCGACGCCAACACCACCACCAGCCCCGCCCACACCTGCGCCCACAAGTACTTCCCCCCGGACTTGTCGATAATCGCCCCAGCCGTCGGTGGGCCGGCGAGTGTCGCAAACGCCACGATGGTACACACCATCCCGAACCGCGTTCCCATCTTCCGCGGGTCCTTCGTCAGGCTCGCCAGCGACCCCGCGAACAGCCCCTGCGCGGCGCCGTTGGCCAGGCCGAAGAACACGGCGAACACGTACATGCCCGTGCGCGTCGTCACGCCCGCCCACGCAAACAGCAGGCAGCCGAGGACCAGCGTGTGGAAGGTGTACAGGTTGAGCGGGCCGAAGTAGCGGTCGGCGAGGTAGCCCGCCACGGGGCGGCTCGGGACGCCCATGCCGTTGGTGAGGAGGAGGAGCTGGACCGAGTCGGTGGTTGAGAAGTGGATGACGTTGCGCGCGTAGGCGTTGATCTAGAGACATGTCAGCAGAGCCATTTCCAGGGGCAGCCGGGGAACTCACGTAAAAGAAGCCAAAGTAGAGCACCCAGAAGAAGAGGAACGCGCCCAGGATGTACAACAAGTACGGCCCCTCCCGAAAGGCATCCCACTCGATAACCGGCCCCGACTTCCTCGGCCGCAGCTGCGGTCTCAGCATCAGAACCGCCACGACCGCGATGAACAGCGCGATGAACGCGGCGCAGCGCACCGCCCACGGAAACCCAACCCGCGGGATCAAGTACTGGATCGCAGCAGGAAACACAACGCTCCCCAACCCGGTCCCCGTCGCCGAAATCGCCAGGGCCGACGACCTCCTGTTCAAAAAGTACGAGTTGATCACCGACAGCGGCGGCATGAAAATAACCCCCAGCCCTAACCCCGTGCACAACCCCTGCGCCAGAAAGATCTGCCAGTACTCGGTGCATAAACTCGTCATGAACGTCCCAAACACCACCAGGAACGACCCCGCGATAATCGTCGACTTGACGTACCCGGCATCAGCCAGCCGCCCCGAGAAGGTGCACATGCCGAACGCGAGGAAGACCTGCAGCGACCCGATCCACGAGATCTGCGCCTCGGGCAGCTTGAGGGTGTCGCGGTAGTACAGCTGGTAGACGCCGAATGTGGCTGGATAGCCCCAGGCCATCATGTTGATGAGGATGCCCGCGAAGACTTGGGACCATGCCTCGAAGCCGCCGTCGGGGGGATTGAAGTCCTGCGGGGACGAGGCGGCGTCGTCGTCGACCGATCCCGCGTCGTCGTCGGGTTGTGGCCGCCCCGCCGCGGGGCCTTTCTCGACGTCGGTTTCCGGTGCCATGGCGGAGTGGTGGTGGTTGGATGTTTAGGGGGCACTGTTGGCCCCCAGGATCTAAAATCCTTTTTATCTCAAAAACTAGCGCGGCCGCAGCAACGAGGTTTTAGTCTGCTCCCACTCATGCTCCAGCTATCTCTAGCTATGGAGCCGTGACTCAAAAAAAGCTTCCGGGAATGGGTATCCATCCCCTCCCCTCACCCATCCCATCCCATCCCAACCCATCCCCTCGGCCCCGAGCCCGGGAATACTCCACCCGCCAAAATGCCCACATCCGGCCTTATTCCCGCCGACATCGCCAAAACGCCATGTAAACCGCGCCCTTCCGGTGGAGCTAGCCACAGGAGCCTGCCGCCGATATGGCTGACCGACTGACTGCCCCCGGCTTTGCGCTTTGCGAATCGGGGGCCCGCCGCCGTTCCCCGCAGTTCGGCTGCGAGATAACTGGTCGTGGTCTGGCGCCGCCCAAAAACGGCACAAACGGATGTGGCGGATATGCACGCCATCCTTCTGCCATCCTTCCACCGCCCGCCGCCGGCGCCGGGGCGCCACTTTTTTGGGGGGCGCTCGCTCCTGGGAGAAGGGCAGCGGCGGATCGTGCCGCATGTCGGATTCGTATCCGACGTGGTCGCTGCCGGGTTGTGTCGGTGTGCGGACGGGTTGGGGGTAGGGGGGGGGTGGCGGATGTTAACTCCGATGCGACAGCGGTTGTCGGGCCGTGGCCAGATGCTGGTCTGCTCCCGACTGGTCGTCGCTTAAACAAGAGGGTGTCGTCGACCATCCCGACCGTCGCCCAGTTCGCTGGGCGCCATCATTGCACCTGGATCTTCAGGAAATGGGGAGCCCGCGAAGAGAAAGTCGTCGCCAAAGTCGGACATTCGAGAAGCCAGGCCCAGTGTTTCGTTTGCTTCAACTCGGCGGTACCGAGTTTGAGCGCAGCTTGGCGACAGTGACTCCACCTCGTTGCCTGGGTTGCCCTGGCTGCGACGAACAAACAGAGAAAAGCCGGAGTCCTAGCCAAAACTCGCGACCATCGAGAACCCAAAAGAAAGAAAAGTGCGATCCCATGACTCATCAAAAGCCACCGTCTCTTCGCAAACCCTCGTCGCAACAAATCAGGAATTTCGCTTCGCACGCCAGCAATTCGACCAGCGCGCGCACAGAGCCAAAATCACAATAAAAAACCAGCGGTGAGAGACACCCGTCGCGCGACAAGCCAACAAAAACAAAACCAGGAACCAATGACTCAAACCCGCCCAATAATCCTCTCCCGCCCCAAGTCCCATGCTCCCGCCAGTTGCGTTACCCCTCACGCCGCAGGCAGCGAAAAGGCGAGAGCCACGCCTCCCACCCCTGCCCGCCCCATATTTCCACCCCCACACAC
>FTDQ01000052.1_pt1 | contig 12888 bp, 7 predicted proteins | sample 1640001 | NCBI WGS metagenome assembly FTDQ01 (sample SAMEA3914869, study PRJEB12502) | metagenome | biome: forest; material: soil | place: USA | collected 2012-03-12 | depth 0.1 m
CCCCCACCCCTCCCCCGAACGGAACCCATCAAACTGGACCTCAAAACCGGCCGCGAAGGCATCGGCCTCGAGTCGGACCGCAAGCGCAAGCTCCGCGAGGCCGCCGAAGCCGCCGGGGAACGCACCAAGCGCGCCCGCGAAGACGAGACCACCTACCGCGACCGCCTCCGCCAGGAGCGCGAGGCCGCCCGGTGGGAGCGGCAGTTCGGCGCCGCGCAAAAGGTCGCGGAGCGGATGGCCGCTGAGAGGGCTGCTGCCGAGGGGGAGGACGAGGACCCGGCCCGCAGGCCGCTGAAGGCGATTCCTGTTGTGTGGAGGGGGCTGGTGCGTGCCAGGGAGGAGGGGGAGAGGGATAGGAGGATGCGGAGGGATTTGGAGGAGGGGTTGGCGAGGCGGTTGCCGGGGTATGAGGATGGGGAGGAGGATGAGGATGATAAGAAGGCTTTGGGGAGGAAGGAGGTGGTGTATGTTACTTCGGAGGACTTGGATGAAGAGGACGAGGAGCTGGATGAGTTTAATGAGCTCCCGCCGGAGGAGAGGTTGAGGAGGGTGGTGGAGCACTTGAGGGAGGAGTATAGGTATTGTTTTTGGTGCAAGTTTGAGTATTCGGATGAGGAGATGGAGGGGTGTCCTGGGTTGACGGAGGAGGAGCACGATTAATGGGGAGCGTGGCATGGTGGTTTACGAGGGTTCCCGGGAGATGGCTGGCGATATCCAAAATAATATACATGCCAGTGGAGTGAGCGGCCCCTAACTATTGTACACTGCTATCTATACATACGGCGCCACGCCCTTGGCCAGCTTCCTGTGCTTCATAATCGCCTCCTCATCCCTCTCAACAACGATCTCATACACGCCCATGGCGCGCGCCGCCTCCTCTACCTTCGCCTCGACCTCCGCCCGAGACAGGCCCTGCGCGCCCGCCTTGAGCAGCACAAACTTCTCGAGCACGTCGTGCAGCTCGGCGAGTGTCTCCTCCTCGGTCATCTCCTCGTCCGGGCGGCCCGCCTGGAGCAGGCTCAGCCGGTGGCGCTTCATGAGCGTCTCGATCGTGTGCTTGCCCGCGACCAGCCGCTGCATGTTGCGCTTCGAGTCGACGCGCATCGACCCCGCCCCGCTGGCCATCTCGATCAGCAGCGTGTGGGTCGGGCGGAAGCCGAACAGCTCCCTCATGGCCCGCGCCGCCGCAATCATGCCCTTGTAGTCCTGGGCCTTGAGCATGCTGAACAGGATGGTGCGCGGCAGCTGGGCAAAGATCTCGTTCGAGTCGAACTTCCAGTCTGCCTGAACCATCGCGCGGAAGAACTCGCGGTAGGCGGCGATGTCCCGCTCCGTGAGCTCGGGGTCCCGCACGATCAGGCGGTTGACCGAGAGGGTGTTGAACAGGGTGAGGAACGTATGGCCGTCAGGACGGATTTCTCGGTCCCTGGTCATGGCGTGGAACAGTTCGACCGCCTTATCGGACTCGTTGTTTTGGGAGTATGAACGCATCAGCTGGTTCATGAGGAAGCTGTTTTTGCGGATTTCGGCCTGCTTGAGCACCCCGAACAGCTCCTGCAGGCGGCCGTGCAGGCCGCGAGAGCAGTAGTTTTCGGCCAGGATAGAGAAGGTCTCGGCGGTAGCCCTTGTCCGGCACTTGAACTCGGGCTCGCCATCAGTGTCGCCGTCGGGCCGCGCCGTTGCGGGGACGCCGGATGCATCCTCAGACGGGGCCGCGCCCTGTCGCGACTTGACGTGGTCCAGACGGGCACGGATCATGCTCCAGGCGAGAGCGTCAGCCTTCTCAACGTTCTCGACCGTCCCTGACCGCAGCCAGGCGGCAACGAGGCCGTTGAGCTGGATGGGCGACGCGTCCACCCCCTTGCCCTGCGCAAAGACGACAACCTGGTAGGCGCCATCGAGGTCGCCCACGCCGATGAGGCGCTTTAGCCACTTGCCGAGGAAAAAGTAGTTGCCCACCACCATGGGGAGCTTAGTCTTGCCCCGGATGTCGATGGCGCCCGAGAACATCATGTCGACAAACGACTGGAGGGCGTATTCGGTACAGTCGGAGGTGAGGAAGATGGCAACCACCTCGTCGTAGTCGTCGATGGTCATGCTCTCGCCCAGGAGCGTCCGCATGTCGACGTAGGCCTCCCAGGCCTGGGCGACGGTGGCCGGCTTCGACGCCATGGCGCGGATGACGGGCAGGAGGATGCGAGCGTTTGGCGGGTGGGAGGATTTGAGGAGCTTGTCGGCGGCTCGCTGGGCGCGCTCCGTGTCTCCGTGCAAGGCCAGCATGCGGACTCCCAGCTCGTAGTAGTCGGTAAACGTCTCGGGCTTGGCCCCGAGCGTGACGACGGCCTTCTTCCAGGCCTCGATGGCCTCCTTCTGCCAGCCCTCGATGAACATGGCCTCGATGGCGACGAGCTGCTGCGAGTCCCGCAGCGGCACGCCCGCTTCCTGCATGTCCTTTGCCAGGAAGTACAAGTGGTGCATGCGGTTGGGGTTCTCGACGCCGTCGCCCTGCCACGACATGACCATCCACAGAAAGTCCCACACCTCCTGGGGGACGTTCTTCCAGGCGGCCGACAGGGTTTTCCGGGCGGCCGAATAGTACTTCCAGCAGTCGGCCACGTCCTTGGGCTTTGGGACGCCGCCCTTGACGACGCTTTCGCGGGCCAGGAACATGTTCAGGCCGGTGACGGTGCGCATGCGCGGCCCGCTGAAGCCCGAGATGCGCAGCACGCCGTATTCCTCGGCTTCCGGGCCCGTCTTGCCCTTGTACTGCAGGCGCAGGGTCCTCTTGAACTGCTTCCTCAGCAAGTCCGCCTTGTCCTTTTCCTGGTCGCCGCCCGACTGCTCCATGGCCTTCAACATCTTGGCGGTGCTGATCATGCGCTGCTCCAGATCGTTGATTGCCGTCTCGATGTCGGTGTCCAGCCCGCTGGAGACGTCGGCGAACTCGTCGCCGTCCCGCAGCTTCCGCAGCTTGCCTGAAGGGTCCTGGTCGTAGTAGTTAATGCCCGGCGAGTCTGATTGCGGGCGGTCCCGATCGTTGATGAGCATTTTCCCCAGCTGCGTGACACTGGGCACATTGGAGGCGGCGGCTTTTCGAGAGCGGGGCGGGGGTGGTCGGGCTCGCCGGGAGGCGCTGGACGCCGGCCTCGCAAGCCATGGGCGGGCGCTCGCGTTTGCGGACCGGAGGGTGTCGAGGCACGACTTGCAGACATAGCTGCTGTGCTGGCCGAGGTCGAGGGCGAGCGGCCTGGGCGGCATTGCGGGAGTGGGGGGAGGGGGATCGTCGGATGGGATCGGATGGAGAGGTGGAGGGGGCGGGAGAAGAGTGGGAAATGTGCGCAGGCTACCGTATGTTGCGCATTGGTCGGGAGGCGGGAGGATCGAAAGGCACGGGCTGCCAGAAGACGATGTGGTGGTGGATGACGGGTGGTGGGGGGGGTGGTCCCTCTGGTGGTGAAGCTGGAGTCGTGAAAAAGAGCAAGACACTGGTTTGATGCATGGCCCCAGTCTCGCCAGCATCTTTTTTTGTGGGGCATCCCACCCGCCAGCGCCTTATCAGCGCGCCCAAGGTCCCGATAAGCATTTTAAGCTCCCCACCGCCCGGCAGAATCGCTGGGACCCTCCAAAATTTCTGGCTTTGGCTGCTGCTGGTTGCATCCATCGCATCCCCAATTGGAGATCGATTCCACTCCAACACAGGCAACCCGCCGCCCGCCGCACACCCTCCCACCGCCGCCATGTCCGGCTCCAAGCCAGAGTTCCTGCGCTTCACGGGCCACCGTGCCTTCACCCAGCGGCTGGTGCTGTCCACGCTGACGGGGCGGCCCATCCACATCTCCAAGATCCGCTCGTCCTCCCCGACACATCCCGGCCTCGCGCCCCACGAGGTCTCGTTCCTCCGCCTGCTCGAGTCCGTCACCAACGGCAGTGTCATCGACGTCTCGTACAGCGGCACCACCATCACCTACCAGCCGGGCCTCATCACCGGCACCACCCCGGGCGCGGGCGCCTCACTCGCCACCGACGCCCTCGAGCACGTCCTCCCCGCTGCCTGCTCCCGCGCCGTCACCTACTTCCTCCTCCCGCTGGCCCTACTAGCCCCCTTCTCCAAAGCCCACATGAACGTGCGATTCTCTGGCCCCGGCGTCATCACCTCGGCCACCGCCGCAACAGGCGACCTCTCCATCGACACCTTCCGCACCGCCGTCCTGCCCCTCTACGGCCTCTTCGGCATCCCGCCGGCGCGCATCGAGCTGCGCGTGCTCTCCCGCTCCTGCCCGGGCCCGGGAGGCCGCGGCGGCGGCGGCGTCGTCGAGATGCGCTTCGCCAGCCAGGTGCGCCTGCCCAAGACGCTGCATCTGAACCGCCGCCCCGGCCGCATACGCCGCATCCGCGGCGTCGCCTACTGCACGGGTGTCTCGGCCAGCCACAACAACCGCATGATCACCGCGGCGCGGGGCGTGCTCAACCAGCTCGTTTCGGACGTGCACGTGGCCGCGCAGTACGACCCGGCGCCGCTGGTCGCGGACAAGGGGACTGCGCAGAAGAAGAAGATTGGTATCGGTTTTGGGCTGAGCCTGGTTGCTGAGTCGAGCGCAGACGGAGTGATTTATGCCGCGGACGAGGTCGCGCCTCCCGAGGGCGGGGTGGTGCCCGAGGATATCGGCACGCGGTGCGCGTACCAGCTGCTCGAGGTGATTGCGCAGGGGGGGTGCGTGACGGGCGCGGCGGCGCCGACGGTGCTTACGCTGATGGCGATGGGGTCGGAGGATGTGGGGCGGTTGAGGATGGGACGGGAGGTGATGGCGAGGGAGGAGATAATAGGGCTGGCGAGGGACTTGAAGCAGTTTGGAGCGAGTAGCTGGGGCGTGCGCGACGCGGGGGATGATGAGGGCGCGGGGGAGCTGATAATATCGGTCAAGGGCACGGGCGTGGGGAATGTTGGGCGGAAGGTAGCATGAGCGAATCTAATACCACGGGGTCACGGTTGAACGGCAAACCACTTGCATTACATCGTGTCTAACCCGTGCTACCTCTGCCCCCGGACGAGCCTGCTCCTCCGCTCAGCGGCGATGGCTGCTATCGTGGCGCCATACCCGAGCGTACGGATCGAATAGTTCGCCGCCGTCTGCGCGCCGGTGGCCACGGACCGTACTGCATGGACAATGTAAAAGTTCCCCAGCACCGCGTTGCCCGACCGCATCATGTCTAGCATATCTGCGCTCGCGGCCGCGGACGAATAGGTGCCCGCCGCGCGCTCGTCGTCCTCGTCAGCCTGGGTGGTCGTCCCCCCGCTCCCGGCCAGGGGCTGCAGCTCGATCCCCTCACCCCCCTCATTCGCCCCCTCCGTCTCGCTCGTCCTTAGTACCCCGCGTTCCTCCGCATCATGATCCTGCGCCGTCCCGCTCTCCTGCGCCCCCTCCTGCGTCTGCTCCCCAGCCCCCGAGACCGCACTAGCGCTAATCGTCGGCAGCCCCGGCGTCACCGCCTTCTTGAGCCTCTCGCGCTCCTGATGGACCGCGAGCATGAGGCACTGCGCGCCGAGGACGACGAGGTCGAGCAGCAGGAACGCGAGGCGCGAGGTCGGCGGGCGCTGCCCGATGAAGTCGATGAGCACGCCGCCGTGGAGGTAGCCGCGCGTGGCCTCGCCGGCGACGGGGAGGGCGAGGAAGAGGTGCGCGAGGATGCAGATGGTGGAGGGGACGAAGATGGTGTAGATGTGGGGTTGTTCCGCCGGGAGGAGCATCCCATCCTTGGGGGTGAGGAAGAAGTAGTGAGGGAGGAGGCGGATGAGGAAGCGGAGGAAGGAGCATCTGTGGGGTGGAGGGGTGGTTAGAATGGGTCTGGGATAAAAAGGGGGGAATGGAGGAGGGGAAGGGAGGAAGCAACTCACTCCATCGAGTAGATGGTGCAGATGTAGACGACGACGATCATGTCGAGCGTCTTTTGCAGGTGGCTGACGAACTCGAGCTTCTTGGCCAGGCCCTCACGGCGGCGCTCCCGCTGCCGGGGGGCCGGCGAGATGTCTGCGGCCTCGCCGGCATGGCTGCTCCCGCCGCTGGTCGTGCCACTGCTGCTTGCGCCGGCGGCGTCGTCGTGCTCGCGATCGGACGGGAGCAGCTGCCGGGCCGCGGAGCTCGGGCCCGGATCGTCATGGTTCATCGCTCGCCACGGTTCGGTTCGGTAACAACGACAGGTCGGGCTCGTGCGGTGTGTGAAATCACATAGCTGGTGGCGGCGGTGTCGATGATGCAGCGCTGGTCGGGTCGAATGCCATCAGGCATGGGCAGATGACGATGTCCGCTTGGCGCAGCTGCCGACCAAGGTAGCAGCAGGGCGGATAATGGTCGTATGCATTGGGGATCGATGGTTCGGTTTTGGGAGACGCGGCCGCGCAAGCGGCTGGCTAAGGCGGGTTGGCGGGCTGGTTGCTAGCGACAGGACGGACCCCTCGGCGCTGCGTCGTGGCGTGGCGTGGCGTGCTGCCTGTCAAACTCCAGGGTGTCAAGCCACTGACCGTTTGACAGGAGGTTCCGTTGCGGATCGTGCTTCAGGGTTAGGGTTGACTAGCAGCAAGACCAGTCGTCGAGCTCGACCAAAAGCATTGCCGGAAAGAGGCTGGGCTCAGAGAACAAACCAAGCTTAAAAATCAGTCCCAGATATGGCATAATGGAGTTGATTATTAGTCTCTATCACCTGGTTGGTTCCAGAGCCCAGTTGAAGCTTTACTCCGAAGCTGTCTTGTGCAGGCGACTTGGAAGAATGACTGACAGCCCTTGCTCGACCCTGGGCTGGCCCTCACCGCCCGGGCCTGGAATTGGCCAATCAGGTGCTTGCGCAAAGAGCCGGCTCAGCGAAAGAGAATAAACTTTGCGGGGCGGGAGAAAAATGCTGCGGGGTCCCAGGGACGACAGCTCCTTTCAGGAACCACAGAACAAAATGACCGAAGTAATCCAAACATGTGCTTCGAATTTGTTGCCAGGGATTGGCTCAACACTTCGTGGGGGACAATGTACCTTCCAGAGTACAAGAGATCATGGGAGGAGCAGATTCCACCATATTAGATGACGGGAACGACACACGCATACTGGCGGGACAATGACAACACCATGCATTGCCTCTTCTGGACGGGAACTGTATCCCCTCCGGCGTCGGAAGCTGCTGCACCAGTGCCATCGAAAATTCTGCACACCCGCATGCTGCTCATGTTCTGCCAGTGACTGCCGTCTGGATGAAGGAGTCACCTCTGACCTTATCGCTTATCGCTCCCCACCCCAACCGATCTTCTTTTTTTTGACCAGGGTCCAGCAATCGCGATCCTGACTGAGTCGCAAATCCCATCATCTGCTCGTCTGCCCCCGCCCCCCATTCTCTCCTCCTCTCCCCACTGCAGTCACTGCGCGAGACACGCCGACGCGGCCTGGGACGACCTGCGACACTGCCCCTTGACGGATAACACGACGGCTCAGCCCGAGACTTGAGATTACAGTCTTGACTGACCAGGGCCCTACACCTCCGCCCTCGCTCGCACCAGCCAGCCCCAAACCCGAGCAATGCTGTCGGCCGTGTCCAAGGCGGGCCGCGCTCCTGCCGTCCTCCGCCATGGTCGCCGCGTCCCAGTAGCGCACTCCCAGCTGAGGGCGTTGACCGCCGCCCCCCAGCACGGTCTCTTCCGCACACAGACCGAGTCCCCCAGCGCCCGCCTGGAGCAGAAGCGCCTCTTCTCTGCCTCGGTCGTCCGCCCCAGCGCCGCGCAACCCGCCCCCGACCCGAAGGCCTACCTCGCCAGCGGCGTGGTAAAACCCAAGCAAAACGTCGACGTCAAGAAGGTCCTCGTCATTGGCAGCGGTGGCCTTGCCATTGGCCAGGCTGGAGAGTTTGACTACTCTGGTATGTTGGCACGCGAGCAACCCCCCCCCCCCATGACTCATTACATGGACATGTCGAGATGCAGGGGCTGACAATAACCCCCCCTTGTCCAGGAGCGCAAGCACTCAAGGCCCTCAAGGAGGCGGGCGTCTCCTCGGTGCTCATCAACCCCAACATCGCCACCATCCAGACGAACCACATCCTCGCCGACGAGGTCTACTACCTCCCCGTCACCCCCGAGTACGTCGAGTACGTCATCCAGAAGGAGAAGCCCGATGGCATCTTCCTGTCGTTCGGTGGCCAGACGGCCCTCAATCTCGGCGTCCAGATGGAAAAGCTGGGCCTGTTTGAGAAATACGGCGTCAAGGTCCTCGGCACCAGCGTGAGGACCCTGGAACTCAGCGAGGACAGAGACCTGTTCGCCAAGGCCCTCGAGGAGATCGACATCCCCATCGCCAAGTCGATCGCCGTCAACACGGTCGACGAGGCCCTCGATGCCGCCTCCAAGATCGGCTACCCGATCATCGTGCGCGCTGCCTATGCGCTGGGCGGCCTGGGTTCCGGTTTCGCTAACAACGAGGAGGAGCTGCGCAACATGGCCGCCCGCTCGCTCACCCTCTCCCCCCAGATCCTGGTCGAGAAGTCGCTCAAGGGCTGGAAGGAGGTCGAGTACGAGGTGGTCCGCGACGCCAACAACAACTGTATCACTGTGTGCAACATGGAGAACTTTGACCCCCTGGGTATTCACACCGGTGACTCCATCGTCGTTGCGCCCAGCCAGACCCTGAGCGACGAGGAGTATCACATGCTGCGTACCGCCGCCATCAAGATTGTCAGGCATCTGGGCGTTGTGGGCGAGTGCAACGTGCAGTACGCTCTGCAGCCGGATGGTCTCGACTACAGGGTTATCGAGGTCAACGCCCGTCTCTCCCGCTCGTCCGCCCTGGCCTCCAAGGCCACCGGCTACCCCCTCGCTTACACCGCCGCCAAGATCGGCCTCGGCCACAGCCTGCCCGAGCTCCCGAACGCCGTTACCAAGACGACCACGGCCAACTTTGAGCCCTCGCTCGACTATATCGTCACCAAGATCCCCCGGTGGGATCTGTCCAAGTTCCAGCACGTCAAGCGCGATATTGGCAGCGCCATGAAGTCTGTGGGCGAGGTCATGGCCATTGGCCGCACCTTTGAGGAGTCGTTCCAAAAGGCCATCAGGCAGGTCGACCCCCGCTTCGTCGGCTTCCAGGGCGAGAAGTTTGCCGACCTCGACTTTGAGCTCCAGAACCCCACCGACCGCCGCTGGCTCGCCGTCGGCCAGGCCATGCTTCACGAGAACTACTCGGTCGACCGCGTCCACGACCTGACCAAGATCGACAAGTGGTTCCTGCACAAGCTGCAGAACATTGTCGACTGCACCAAGGAGCTCCAGCAGGTCGGCAGCCTCCTCGGCCTCCGCAAGGAGCACCTCCTCAAGTCCAAGAAGATGGGCTTCTCGGACAAGCAGATCGCCCTGGCCGTCGGCAGCACCGAGGACAAGGTCCGCGCCCGCCGTCTCGAGTTTGGGATCCGCCCGTGGGTCAAGAAGATCGACACCCTCGCCGCCGAGTTCCCCGCCGATACCAACTACCTGTACACCACCTACAACGCCTCGTCGCACGACGTCACGTTTGAGGACAAGGGAACCATCGTCCTTGGTAGCGGTGTCTACCGCATCGGCAGCTCCGTCGAGTTCGACTGGTGTGCCGTCAGCGCGACCCGCGCCCTCAAGAACATGGGCGAGAAGACGGTAATGGTCAACTATAACCCAGAGACCATGAGTACCGATTACGACGAGGCCGACAGATTGTATTTTGAAGAGTTGAGTTACGAGCGTGTGATGGATATCTACGAGCTGGAGAACGCGAGCGGTGTTGTGGTGTCTGTGGGCGGCCAATTGCCGCAAAACATTGCGCTCCGCTTGCAGGAGTCAGGTGGGGCCAATGTTCTTGGCACGGACCCACTCGATATCGACAAGGCCGAGGACAGGCAAAAGTTCTCGGAGATCCTCGACAGCATCGGCGTCGACCAGCCCGCCTGGAAGGAGCTCACCTCGGTCGAGGCTGCCGGCGAGTTCGCCGAGCAGGTCGGCTACCCTGTTCTCGTCCGTCCCAGCTATGTCCTGTCCGGTGCCGCCATGACTGTCATCCGCAGCCAGGAGGACCTCAAGGACAAGCTCGAGGCTGCTGCCAATGTCTCGCCCGACCACCCCGTTGTCATCAGCAAGTTCATCGAGGGCGCCCAGGAGATCGACCTGGACGGTGTCGCCTCCGATGGCAAGCTGATCCTGCACGCCGTTTCCGAGCACGTCGAGCAGGCCGGTGTCCACTCTGGCGATGCCACCCTGGTGCTCCCTCCCGTCAACCTGGATGAGATCACGATGCAGCGCGTCAAGGAGATCGCTCAGAAGATCGCCGAGGCCCTCAAGATCACCGGCCCCTTCAACATGCAGATCATCAAGGCCGAGGACCCCGAGGGCGGCCTCCCCCAGCTCAAGGTCATCGAGTGCAACCTGCGCGCATCCCGGTCGTTCCCCTTTGTCAGCAAGGTGCTCGGCACCAACTTCATCGACGTCGCCACCAAGGCGCTCACCGGCAAGCAGGTCCCGGAGCCCACCGACGTCATGGCGCTCAAGCGCGACTACGTCGCCACCAAGGTGCCGCAGTTCTCGTGGACCCGTCTGGCGGGTGCCGACCCCTTCCTCGGCGTTGAGATGGCTTCGACGGGGGAGATGGCGTGCTTCGGCAAGGACCTGGTCGAGGCGTACTGGTCGTCGATGCAGTCGGCCATGAACTTCCGCGTGCCCGAGCCCGGTGAGGGCATCCTCTTTGGCGGCGAGCTGAGCAAGAACTGGCTCACGACCATCGTCGACTACCTCGCGCCGCTCGGCTACAAGCTGTACGCGGCCGACCAGGAGGTCAAGCAGCACCTCGAGTCGGGCAGCAAGCACAAGCTCAACGTGCAGGTGATTGACTTCCCCAAGGAGGACAAGCGCGCCCTGCGCGAGGTGTTCAAGAAGCACGACATCCGCGGCGTCTTCAACCTCGCCCAGGCCCGCGGCAAGACCATCATGGACGTCGACTACGTCATGCGCCGCAACGCCGTCGACTTTGGCGTGCCGCTCTTTATGGAGCCCCAGGTAGGTTTTTGCACACTTGATTCCAGCTTCGGTATCATGGACAACTCGCTAACCAGCTCGTGCTGCAGACTGCCATGCTCTTCGCGCAGTGCATGAGCGAGAAGCTGCCCCGGCCGGAGGGCGTCCCGTCCGAGGTGCGCCGGTGGTCTGACTTCATCGGCGGCAAGCCCCTGTAAATACAAGTATCTTGAGGATGGATGATACCACCTGCCTGGTCAGACCCACTTTTGGGTGATCTCGGAGTTGTCGAATACAGAAAAGTCTAGTTTGGAGGCGTTTGCGTTTACAAAGGGGAATTTCGTTTTGTTTGGTCAGCGAGGGCAGGCGTTTTTTGAGGGTTTGTTTGAGGGCTGTGGGGGGCACGTATTCTAGTTGAGACGCGAGAATATAATCGGATTTTCGGGTTGTATGTTTGTGGGGTCATCTCAGGGGTTCTAGCATCTGGCGTGTTTTGGTGGTGACGACCCCCTCTGTGTTTGAGGGGGGTGATGTCGAGGAGTGGCTTTCGTTTGGAATGTTGATTTTGGAAGGTGAGGCCTTGTTGAAGAGGAGTTGAAGAGAGCCCTCAGTTCCTGCCTCTTCTTCCACTCCTATTCCCTCCTTTATTCCCTTCTTTATTCCCTCCTTCTTTCCCTCCTTCTTTCCCTCCTTCTTTCCCTCCTTCTTTCCCTCCTTCTTTCCTTCCTGCTTTCCCTCCTTCTTTCCCTCCTTCTTTCCCTCCTTCTTTCCCTCCTTCTTTCCCTCCTTCTTTACTACCTCCCTTCCCTCCTCTCCCCGTTCCTCCTTTCACTTCTTGTCCCCCCCATCTATTGTCTTCTATCATGCTCTCTATGTATGCAGACTCATTCGGAAGAAAAGCTGGCATGAGAGTCTGGCAAACCCCATCTGTTCTGGGGAAATTGTCCGTCTGCCAGTACTACCAACCTGGCCCAAGAATGTCCAGGGGGCTTGTCTCGGGCACATTAGGCCATTCCTCAATCACCACCCCAATCACCCCAGCCAAACCAAGCCCTCAACCTGGAAGCACCCATCACACCGCCGGAATTCGTTTGTTTTAGTCCTTGATTATCATCTTAGACTCCGTCTGGACGGTCAGGTTTTCTGTCAAGAGGGGCCCGGCGAGGCGCCTGGGAAGAAGTCCGATTCCATGGCGGGGCAGTGTCAAAAGTTTGCCAGCAGCATGACCATCTTTGCCCATGATGACTCCAAAGACCGCTGGCAGCACGATGGCGAGAAGCCGGTTGACGCCGGCTTTCTTGATGGCTGTGGGTTGCGCACAAAATACTCTCCATCCATTATGTATTTCTTTCAGAAGAGACGGCGGCGGTAGATATATCACGGCATAGCCCGAGTAGCAGCAGCACACGTCTCACCCCTTAATCCGAGCATTAGTTTACAACAGCACTCTACCCCGCCCCCTTCCCGCCGACTGGCATGTTACAACCCCCGCATTCCAATCTCAGACACTTCTGCATCCATCCAAAGCAATTCCGCGCCAAAACAATACCCCGTAGGTTATGATCAGGCGTACATTGACAGCTAGGCAGAGAACCACAGCCAACTAACACAATGATTTTTACTTGCAAGATAGATGCATCACCCGCCCCTTTCCATTCCCTTTTCATTTCAACCCCACGCCAGTGCTGCCCAGCCAAGTGTAAAAGAGCGAGCTACCCGACAGACAGCCAGCCAGTGTCATCATCAACGTGCTCATCATCTATTGGCCCCCCTTCTTTCTTTGCCCGAAACACAAAGCCAAACTCCAGATGCGCGCGCAAAGTTATTATCCATCCATCGTTGCCGCCCCGCCGTTGCCTCGTTGATATTCGTTGTCTTTACCCCCAACC
>FTDQ01000207.1_pt1 | contig 12838 bp, 10 predicted proteins | sample 1640001 | NCBI WGS metagenome assembly FTDQ01 (sample SAMEA3914869, study PRJEB12502) | metagenome | biome: forest; material: soil | place: USA | collected 2012-03-12 | depth 0.1 m
CCCCCCTTCCTCCCCCCTTCACTCTCCCAACCCAGAACTAACATTATCTGTGCCCACCAGCTTCTCCATCGGCGGCCAAATCTCCTTCGACGTCTTCCCCACCGGCTGGGACAAGACGTACTGCCTGCAGCACGTGGCGGCCGAGGCCAAGCGCCCCGCCGGCGAGGCCGTCGACTACACGACGATCCACTTCTTTGGCGACAAGACGTTCGAGGGCGGCAACGACTACGAAATCTACTCGGACCCCCGCACCATCGGCCACTCCGTCACGGGCCCGCAGGACACCATGGCGGAGCTCAAGAAGATGTTTGATCTCTAGATACAAAATCTAGATGTTGTGGTGTTGGTGTGTGGTTTCATGTGGAGGAGCATGCGAGCTTAGATATCCGCAATGTTGTTGGTAACTGGAGAGGGGAAAAAAGAGAAATTTAATCGGTTAATGTCACTGTCTGGCCACACCTCGAGAACTAAGCAACGAAATGCATTTTAACTTTAACTATCGCAAAACAACAACCCGCTATACTATACCAAGGCTATGAAACCAAAAAGAAAAACAACAAAATCGACCCCTAATCTACCTTGCTAAATCCACCCAAGCAAAGGTCGTACACGTCAAATCAGCGTTAGAATAGAAACCCTTACAAATCCAAACCACATCCAATATCCAAGAGCCCCCTGCCCCCTTATCCAGCCCCTCTAGCGACCTCTTTCCTCCCCCCGCCCCTTCTACTCAAGCCATCATCACCCAGCGACTAATGCCCAAACTCCAAATGCGGCACAATCACCGGCCCATACTTGGTCGTCGCCTGGAACATGCCATCCCCCTGCACCACAAAATCCACCGCCAAACTCAGCTTGCTCAGCCCGCCCGAGTTCCCGCTGGCAACACTCGCCGCATACCCCGCACCACCCGGTTGCGTCTGCTGCCCATTCGCGCCGCCAGCAATCGCATCCGGATCGTACGCGACAATCGCGACGTAGTTCCTCCTTGCCATGAGCTTCTTGTGTTCCCGCGCGCCGCCGGAGGCGTCCGTGTGGAAGATCTCCATCATGTCCTCTTTGGTGTCGGACACCTCGTGCGTGGACTTGTGGCCGTTCTGCGGCACGTAGAGGAGCTTGTTGTTGTGCAGCATCTTGAGGAGGTAGTTGGAGCAGGGGGCGGCGACGACGGGGGAGGCGATGACCTGGTACATGGTCTTGTGGTCGGAGGGGTGGGACGGGTCGTGGACGAGGCCTGCGCCGCAGCAGTTGACGTCTGGGAGGGAGTTAGCATCGTTGTTTTGCAAACGAAGGGGAAGGGGAAGAAGGGAAAGGGTGCGTAGAAAAGAGTGAGTGGTTACCGCCAGACAAGAACGACATCCGGATCCCCTTCTGCTGCGCAATCCCCTGCAGCGTGCGGATCAAATACGTCCGCTCCAGATCCTTTGAATCATGCGTCCACAGATCCTTGAGCTCCTCAGCAATATCAATCTCACCAAACTGGTTGAGCACATTGCCCATGAGCCCCGACTTGCCAACCGCCTTCTTGACCTCCTTGAACCCCTGCTGCACCACCTCCTTGCCGCCCACGACGCCCGCGACCGAGCTCGTCACCTTGCCGAGGATGTTGTACGTCGTGTTGACCGCCTTCTTGCCCGTCGCGAACGTGTTGGCCAACGTCTCGACCGTCTCAAGCCGCGGGTAGATGACGGGCACCGAGATCATCCAGATGCAGTGCTGCACGCTGGGCGGCAGCGTCGCCACCTTGGGGAAGATGCCCTGGTACGTCGGCCCGGCCATGACGCGCGTCTGCGTGCGCTCCGACCGGCAGTCGGGCCCGATCACCACCACCGCGGGGCCGAGGAACTTGACAAAGTGCCACCCGGACCCGGTGATGGTGAACAGGTCCATGTCGGAGCTGACGTTGCGCAGGATCTCGACCGTCGTGTGGTGCTGGAAGAGCAGGTACATGTCGATGGCGATGCGCCCGATGCCCTTGAACACGGCCGACGACTGCATGTAGTCGGGGTAGGAGCCGAACCCGTCGAAGCTGCGCCTGTCAGTACACTGATACCCTAGCATCTCCAAGGATGGTCAGAGACTTACATATCATGATCGTCAACCTGCAACACATGCGGAATCTGCGCAAACGCCTCCCGCATAAACGGCTGGTCAAAGTGGCTCGTGTAGTAATGGAAATACGCGTGCGACACCTCCTCCTGGTGCCTCGCCGTCCACGGCGAGCTCTTGCGGTTCTCCCTCCCCGGCATCGCCAGCCACTGCCTCAACAGCGGCACCTCCTTCCACAGCCGATCACCGTAGATCTGCGCGCCGAGGCCGAGCTGCACATGGAAGCCGCCGCACTCGACGTTCTTCTGCAGAATGTCCTTCCACATGAACCCAACGCCGCCGAGCTTGGCCCGCTCGTTTTGGTTCGTCGACGGCGCAAAGTCGTTGCCCGAGTGCGCAATCATGCGCCAGCCCGTCTCGTAGCGGCCCGCGACGACAAACTCGTACCGCGTGCACCCGAGGTGCGAGGTGACGGCGTACGTCCACCGCTCCGTGCCGTGGTCCGACATTTGCAGGTCCACGTCGTACTTGTAAAAGGTCCACCGCTGGTGGGTGTGGATGTTCTGCGGCACCAGCTGGCGCGGGTTTGGCGACAGATCCACGCTCAAGTGCATGTGGATGGTCGGCGGCTGCGGCGCGTCCGTGACGAGCATGATGCTGCCCAGCCAGATGCCCCTCTCCATGTCCATGTTCACGTAGCGCAGGTAGGGGCCAAAGTACACGCCGTTGGTGGGCATGACCTTGTACACGTCGACGCCCGCGCTGGGAGGCGGCCCGGTGAAGCCGGCCGTCGAGGGGGCCACCGAGGCCGAGACGCTCATGATGCTCTCGGCATAGCCAGGGTGCGCCTGGTTGAACATAGGAGAGGCGAGCCCTGCCTTTCCGCCGCCCAGGAGCGGCGACGCCAGGGGGTTGCCATAGGTGGACGCCGTCGGCGACAGCGGCGCGGGGTCGTGGTTGAGCGGGGTAGGCCCCTTGGGGAACTCCCACTGCGTAGCCTGCGTCGCCAGATGGATGTAGTAGTACTGCCCAGAGTTCTGGTCGAGATGGGCAATCCAGCCCTCGGGCAGCGGCGGCGGTGACTGGGCGGCCGCCAGGAGCGAGGGAGTGTGGGTCAGCGTCGGCTGCTGCGGGCTGAGGGTGGCCGCCGCCTTGGTGTCGTTGGCAAAAGCAGGATGGCCAGCATTGTGCGCGGGGATGGCGGCGGCAGCCGTGGTGGCGGCCGCGGCCGCGGCAGCAGCAGCAGCAGTGGTGGCAGCCGCAGCCGCAGCCGCAGCCGCAGAAGTTGTGGCCGCCGGGTGTTGCTTCTGTGGTGTCGGCGAGACAACCGCAGTCGGGCCAGGGCCGTAACCGTTCGCACCATTCGCGGCGGCGGGGATGGCAACCGCAGCAGCCGTAGCAGCAGCGGGCGCGGCGTTGGCAGCGGCTGAGTTCGCCTGAGCCGGCCGTTGCTTCTCGTTGGGGTACTGCGAGCCCGAGTTGGGGTTGACGCTCGTGTACGCCGGCGGAGGGGTCGAGGCTTGCATGCGTTGGAAGTCCTGCTCCAGCACGCTCACCTGCAGGCTGGACCCTGCTGGCGCCTGCGTGGGCGGGTTGGGGTTCTGGGGCAGGTTGAAAGCCGGCGTAGGCTGCGGCGGCGTCGGGGTGGACACGACATCGGAGCCCTGATAGACGGTAGGGGGTCCAAACGGCTGCTGGCCCGGCGTCTCGGTGGGCGTCCACGGCCGGGGCGGTTGTGCCTGGGCCTGAGCCTGGGGTTGGGGCTGGGCCGTGGGCTGGAGGTTGCCGTACTGTGCCAAGCGCGACTGGGCCGCAGCACTCGGGGCCTGCAGGCTGTTGAGGGTTGCAGTGCCGGAGATGCCTGCAGCTGCATAGCGCGCTTCGATGCCTCCAGGGAACATTCCCGGCTCGACGATAGGGGTTTCGGGCGGGGGCGGCGAACCACGGCTGGCCCGGGTGGTCGAGTTGGACGCCGTCGACGAGATGCGGTTAATGGGCGCCTGGCCCGGGGCCGCGGCAGCACCACCAGGCGGAGGGTAGTACGGCTTCTGCTGGTAAGCGTTGGAGATCTTGGGCGCAGAGCTGGCGGCGGCAGCGGCGGCGGCGGCCGTGGTAGCCGGGTTCCTCAGGGGCTTGGCGAAGAGGCCACCGCTGTCCAGGCCGTCCTCGTCGTCGCCTGACGGGCTGATAGGGCTCTGCAGCGGCTTGGGAGCAGTCCCGCGCCGTTCGGCGAGGCCCGTCTTCTTCTCTCCAGTGTTCACCGTCGGGCGGGCGGCCGAGGCTTGCGGCGGCGGCACACCCATGGACACCGGCGGCGGGCTGTAGACCCTGCCGGCCGGGGACGAGGTCCTGGGGCCATCGTCGGGGTAAGGCAGGCGGCTGGGCTGAGGCTTGGGCTTGGGCTGGGCCTTCTGGGCGTCATCGGGGTAGGGGAGGGGGGCGGCGGAGCTCGATGCGCCGAAGGGGAAGGACGGCAGCGGCGGGAGGGCGGCGATGGCGGGCTTGGAGGCCGGAGAGGACGACGACCCCGCGGGAGAGGACGACGAGGGCGGGGCGGGGTATCTGGGCCGGTTCGAGTTCTTATCGCCGGGCGGGCTCTGGGGCTTAAATATTCTCAGGGGCTCGACGGTCGGGCTGTCGCAGTCCTCGGCGGGCCGCGGGCGGCTCATGAAGAGCTCATCGTCGGGCACGTCGCGCGATCGGGAGCCCATGGTCGGTCGTGTGCCTGGTTCGGCGGGCTGGTGCGGTGCTGGTGTGCCCGGGGGGCGTCAGGTCTGTCTCGAGTGGGCGCAAGGCGTGGTTTGCTGCCGGATTCGAAGACGTCGAGGTTATCGAGGAAGCCGAGCAGTTGGAGGTCAGATGTTTGCCGTTTCAGCCAGAACAACAAGCCGCAGCGGGCAACATGGAACCCCTCTGTGGAATCGAGACCCCTGTAAGCCTGTTCGGGCGGGACGGGAGAGGGGCACGCACGGGCGTGGAGGGGCAGGATGGGCGTGTGTAACTCGAGGCAGCTGGGCGCAGCAGACGAGGGCCAAAAGGAGGTCCAAAAACGGGCCACAAAGGATCAAAAGAGATGCTGCAAGTCGTGTCGCAACGCGGGATGCTCGGGAGGGTGCAGACCAGCGCAGCCAGTTCGACTGAAGCTCGAGTGTCAAACACCAAGAAGCCCGAGGACGTCAGGCCGGGCAATATGCGGCCAGATGTGCAGGCCGCGCGATCGGACAGGGGGGATGCCTGGGGGGGCAAGGGGTGCGGGTGGGAGGGGTGGAGAGGGTGGAGGAGGGGGGCGAAGGGGGGTCACCCTCGCGGGGCCATCATCAGGGCAGCAACGCAAGCAAGCAAGCAAGCAAGCAAGCATGGGGCAGTGGGCAGCGGGCAGCGGGCAGCGAGCAGCAAGCAATGGGGATGGGCCGTTGGTGGTGGGCAGGGGGATGGAAGAGGCACTGGTGTCATGCTGGTGGCGGCACCTGTTGGGCAGCCCCTTTGTGATTGGCCTCGCAGGGCGGGCGCTTAGAGCCATGAGCCACCAAGTCCCATGTGCAGCAACCCAAGCAATCACCCAGTTGCGGGCGTGCTTGGGCATCGCGGCGGGCCCGTCGAAGTGAGGGAACCAGTGAGGGAGCCAGTCAGGGCTGGCCCGGAAGCGCCCCCAGTGCCGTACCGGGCGGCTCCCTGCCCTGGCATTCCCACCTGGGCATTCGCATTGGCGTTGCATTGGCCCCGAACCGGTTAGCCGGGTGTGAATCTCCCGCCCATGTGTTGGTTGTGGTGTTGCTCGGACGGCACGCCGAGCGGCGCGAAGAAGAGGGCGAGGCGAGAGAGGACGGGCGGGTGAGGGAGAGAGAGAGAGGGAGAGAAATGGAGAGAGTACACGCGTCCGCGGGGCCAGGCCAAGGGCAGAGCGACAGGGGGTCCGGGAAAGGAAGACGATGGTGGGTGAGTGGGTGAGTGGGTGTGAGACTGGCGTTGGTGGGCGGCGCGAGATACAGCAATGTCTTGGCCGTCGAGTGAGAAGAGGACGAGCAAGGATTGCAGACTCGACTGCAGATGATTGCAGAAAGAGAGAGTCTGCAAATCACACACCCAAACTCTTGGGGTCGCTTGGCAGCAGCAGCAGCCCTGGGGCTCAGAGAAGAATTGGAAGGCACAGCACAGGCCACCAGGCAGCCCACCACTCCTTCGCTGCTTGGGGCAGGCGAGGGGCAGGTGAGGGGCAAGAGAAGAGGCACACCAGATCAGCAGGAACCAGGAGGATCCCGCAGGGAAAGGGTTGTCGGATCAAAGCGGGCCCAGCCGTTTTCCGGTTTATTTTTGGACCGCCACCATTTCCAACTGCCGAGACTGCTTCTGTCTGTGGCTCTCTGCTCTGGTCAGATGAAATATGAAATATTGCTGACTCTAGAATATGGCTCGCCGATTCGAGTGTTTGGAAATGAATCCTTCGGGCGAGTGCAGGATGAACTCGGTATGAAGATGTGGCTTCCAGTTCTGACCATCTTAGGTTTATTTTGTGTTTGCCCAGTTGGATGCTTCATCCGACAGGAACATCGCGAATGCCTTCCCTACAGCGTCCACTCGTAATTAGTCCATCCAAGAACCTGAGAACCTGACTGGTCCCAGCCATCATCACCTGCCATCAACCCAAATCTCCGAGTGCCCCGTTCAGGAGAGTCCAGGCAACTTGAACCACAAGAGCAATATAAACACAGTCCCCTCTCATACGATTCGTGCGTTGTGTTTGTATACGTGGTATCAACAAGCAATGCTTCGTCGTGCACGAAGTTTCCAGGACCCCATCCCCTATCCATCCGTTCATATCTGACCATCTTTCCCTTCCTCCATCTATCCATCCACATACAAATACAGTCTCAAAACTCCATGGCATCCCCCACGCCCTCCTCCCGTATCTTCCGCAACCCCCCATCCCTCTCCTCCTTCTCCTCCTTGAGCCTCGCCTCCACCTCGTCCCGTATCGGCCCCAGGTCCGGCGGGATGGCCTGGCTCTGCACGCTGGGCGCGTGCGCGACGAACCGCAGCTGCTCGTGCACGTGCGCCACAATCTCACGCAGCCGCTTCTCCGAGTTGCGGTTGTGCCGCGGCTCGTGCATGCTCTGCTCGAGGCTGGGGAACAGCGTGTCGTGGATAAAGTGCTCGCGCCAGGGCGCGTGGTCCGGGATCGTCTCGGGGATCCGCCCGTCCGCCCCGATCGCGATGGCCGTCTCGTACGCCCACGCCCGCGCCACGTTGCGCGGGGTGTAGCCGCCGCCGCCGAACATGATCATCGGGATGCCGAGGGACTTGCAGTACTTCACGCACGCGCCGTGGCCCTGCACCCGCAGGTTGAAGCGGCCGAGCCGGTCGCCCGCGAGCGAGTCGGCTCCGCACTGCAGCGCGATCGCGCTCGGGCGGAAGCTCGAGTTGATGGCCCCGATGACGTTCTGGAACAGGTTCTCATACTGCTCGTCCGTGATGCCGTCCTGCAGCGGCACGTTGATGGCGTGATGAGCTCCCGGGTTGTGCGGGTTCTTGGGGCCGTTGTCCTCGAGCGCACCTGTGCCGGGGAAGAAGACCTCGGGCTGATACTTGTGGAACGACACTGTCATGACCCGGTCCGTCGAAAAGAAGGCCTCCTCCACGCCGTCGCCGTGGTGCACGTCAATGTCAATGTACAGCACGCGCGGGTGGGTGCGCAGCAGCTGCAGAATGGCCAGCACGATGTCGTTGATGTAGCAGAACCCCGACGCCTCGGACCGCTTGGCGTGGTGCAGGCCGCCGCCCCAGGCGATGGCGATGTCGGACTGGTTGCTGGAGATCTTGCGGGCCGCGTCCAACGAGCACCCCGCCGACATGGAGCAGTAGTTGTACAGCCCGTGGAAGAGCGGGCAGTCGCTGCCGCCGAGGTTGAACTTGACCTCCTTGCCTGGGTTCTCGATGTCGTCGCGCGGCTGGTCCTCGGGTGCCGCCGTCGATAGGTAGTCTAGGTAGTCGCTCGCGTGGAACGCGTTGAGCTCCTCGTACGTCGCCTCCCGCGACACGTAGTTGTCCATGGCGAACGGCATGCCATACGACGTCACCAGGCTCTTGGTCAGCGTCAGCCGCCACGGCTTCATGGGGTGCGTCTGGCCAAAGTGGTGCCGCTCCATCTCGGGCGTTGCGTGGAACGACACGTTGTAGCCTTTTGGCCGGACGATGTTGTACTCTTGGGCGGCAAACTTCATCTTGTTGTAGAAGATGGCATTCTCGCGGTCGTCGGCCTTGCCGAGCGGCAGCGAGTACTCCTCCACGACGGAATCATCGACCTCGACATTGTGTGGGAGGTAGTTTGGCTTGGGCGGCCTGTACTGGTAGGCCGCGGCGTCCATGGCCGCGGCTGGGGACGGCGACTAGATGAGATGGCGCGTGGGTGGGTGGCCGCCAAGTCTCACGCTCATGCACTGAGTAATCGATATCTTGAGTCGAGTCTGCCGTGGCCCGTGGGTGTGGCAGGGCGCGTGTCCAGGAGCGCAAGCGGTTCTTGGGTTTCTGAGATGCAGGTTATGCAGATTATTCAGTGGTCTTCCGTCTGTGTTGTTCCTTCTGCTATCGATGACCCAATATCAAATCGGCGATGGCGGGGTTTTGGTGTTGCGCATGGATATTGAGCGAGGCTGGAGGATGGATGATGCATGGAAGATGGAGATGGATCTCAAAGTGACAAAGCAGCAAATCCGCGTCGAGCTGCTTGAGCGTGGCGATCCCACCCCCCATGCGCGTGGATGCGGCTAGTCCCATCCCGGCTAGCCCCCTTCCGCCCCTGCGCCTTGTGGCAGCCGGCGCTGGACACGAGGCCCGCCCCACTGGGGTTTTGCTGGGCCCTGATTGGGGGTGGACAGCGAACCGAACTTCTCCCGCAGTGAAACAAACGCGACTTTTTGCTGGCGACTGAAGAGAGAGCGAGAGAGAGAGAGAGCGTGAGAGAGCTGCGTCCATCTCCACAAGAAAATAATCAGGCCTGGCCTGCCCTCAGCGAGATTTCATCAACTCCGCGCCGGCCCTCTTCGGCGACAGGGGTGGGTGCTAGCCAGGGATCCGAGAAAACGAGAAAAAAAGCCAGAAACTTTCCCCTTTTGTGCTTTTGCGCTTCCATTCGCGAGGTGAGCCTGTGGATTTCCCTCTGAACCACATTTCCACCGCTGGGCCTGGCCACACCTGCGTCATCGACGCCTTGCCCTCGTTCTCGTCCTCGTTCCTCTCCCTCGCTGATCATCCTACCCGCCCGCCGCCATCTCGCCTTTTTCCTTTTTTCTTTTCTTTTCTCGTCTCTTCTTTTTCTTTCCTCCTTCTTTCTGGTCATGACAGTGTGGGGACGCGGGGATTTCTCTTAGTCACCAGCCAGTCATCAGCACGAGACGAGGCATCTTGCATCCATCCATCCATCTATCTATCCCTCCATCCCTCCATCCCCGCGTTCAGGATCTGGGGTTCATCTCTGCACTCAGCCCCGGATTCCCTCTCTGGGTCCTCCGGGTCCGCCCAGAGTCGACTTGACTCGGGAGTGGGGCTTCCTCCTTCAACCCCCCTCTTCCTCTCTCCCTCTCTCAAGCATAGCATCGCACTGCCTCACTGCCTCTCGGGGAGCACGCGCGCCGTTCGGCGGGTTAACAGCCATGCCTAGAGACGATCTATCCATCGACTTCGTCAGGAAGATGCCGCCCGTCGAGTCGCTCGACCCGGCCCTCATCCTGGACGAGTGGACCAACAGGACGCAGAACCTACCCGAGGAGCTGCGCTTCCTCCAGGACGAGATCGCAGACAAGGACCGCCAGTATGACAAGCTGGTGAGGGAGATCGAGGACCGGGATGGTCGCATCCAGAAGTGGATCAAGGCCCATGGCAGCCATCATCCGAACCCGAAGGAGGACGAGTACCGGACGACGATCCGCAAGAACTATGGCATGGCAGAGCAGCTGTCGGGCGAGAAGCTCGCCCTCACCCAGAAGCTGCAGCAGATCATGGACAAGCACGTCCGGCAGCTTGACATGCAAATCAAGATGCTATACGACCGCAGCGAGCCGGGCTTCACTGACCCCGACGAGCTGCCCTCGCTGCTGCGGGCAAGCGCGGCCAACACCACAGACGGGACACCCGCCGCCCGAGGTGCGAATGGGACGAACGCTACCACATCAGGACTGAACAATGTGGCAAATGGCCCGCCAGCCCGGGTAACCAACGCCCAGGTCCGCAACGCCCAGTCACAGCAGCACGTCTCGGCCTCTGCCCCCGCCACACCAGCGGCAAGCATGATCATGAACCGCCAGGCGCGGGAGAGCTCAGCTGGCCCATCTACCAAGCGCCTGCCCCGCTCCAACAGCGGCTTGGGCAACCTCCCCACAACATCCAGCGGGCTGGCACGGCATTCCTCCCTCGGTCCGGGCACACCAAAGGGCCAAGCCACCCCCAGCCTCCAGCGCGCCGGGAGTGCCGGGCCCCGCGCAACATCCAAAGGCTCACTCGCTGGCGGCGCCCGCAAGGCTGGCACACCCTCCAGCTCAGCCGGCCGTAAGAAGGGCACCCCCGCAACCGGCGGCGGCGTCACCAAATCCGGTCTGTCCCGCGTCAAGCGCGCCGCCAAGAACTCCCCCTCCTCCAACGCCGACAGCGACCTCTCCGACGCCTCCTCAGTCAGCGCCGACGAGAGCGACGCCCGCACCACCGGTGGCCGCGGCACCCCCGCCGCGCTCTCCCGCTCCGGCTCCAACCAAGCCTCCCAGCCCCCATCCAGCAGCGGCGGCCGTGGCGAGCCCGGCACGCACAACCGCTCCCCCTCCCTCCACCAACCCACCAACGGCACCACCACCGAAGGCGCCACCACCACCACCACCACTGGCAACACCACCACCGGCACCGCCACAACCGGCAGCCACAACCGCCGCCCCAGCCCGCACCCGCGCAGCGCCGCCACCGGCACCGGCGCAGCCGCAGCCGCCGCCAAGGACGACGACGACATGATGGAGGTGGACGACGACGAGGCCGGCGACGACCGCAAGTACTGCTCGTGCCAGAACGTCAGCTTCGGCAACATGGTGGCGTGCGACAACGAGCGCTGCCCGTACGAGTGGTTCCACTGGGGGTGTGTCGGGCTCAAGAGCGAGCCCAACGGGACGTGGTACTGTCCGGAGTGTAGTGAGAAGTTGAGGCGGAAGGGGGGGTAGGGGAGTTAGTTGGTGTTGGTTTTGGGGTGTGGGGTTGTTGGTTTTGGGGTCGTTTTGGGATAGGGGCTGGTGTTGGGTGTTGGGTGGGGAGGAATGGGAGTTGATATGTCGTTCAGGAGTTTGGGGGATTTGGGATGTATGTATCACTGGGTTACTATATACCAGAGTTTCGTTGAACCAGTGTGTCTATTTACACGGTTGACAGGCGGGAGTGAATTGAAATCTAATAAACTCTCATCTGTTGAAAGCCATTATGAGTTGTTTCGACCAGAATCGAGGTCGTCTGACCGGGCAGTTTCTCGCAGCCAACTCCCTTATCTACCAAGCAAGATATAATTCTGGACACATTCCCCAGTCAGCCAAACCTCAACATCTTCGTGGCATCCGGCCAACTGGCAGAATTACCCAGGTCAACACAAAGCGTACAATTATCAACATACCAAAACCCCCATATCACACCCGAAATCACCACGAATCAAGACACCAACAAATCAACGAGTTAATACCGAACGTCTATAATTGTGCGCGCATGTATGACAGGCAGGCAGGCAGGCAGGCGGACAAGCGAGCGGCTCCAATCCATGACCACCTCCCCCCTTCCTCCCAAGCAAAGCAGGCCCCTCTCCCATCATTACCCAGCCCACTTCACCAAGCCCAAACATCTTTTTGTTTTGCTCTTCCTCCACACGCCTTCCCATCCCCACCATCCATCCCTCAACAAATACCACATGCCATATTATGATCGATCACCGTCACAAATAATACTTTCGAGAAAACAAGAGAAACAGAGCACATGCCAAAAAGCCCAGCTTCAGCCCGCCGCTTACATGCCCAGAACGGAAAACACAACAACTGAAAAAAACAAGACAACGAGTGCTGGCTTAATGCTCCAGCAACCGCAAGCTGCCCTGCACGACGACGTTCTCCAGGATCGATCCAGGCGGGATATCAATCGTCTGGCCCTCAGTCGCGACGATGATGACAGTGCCCTTCAGCGTAACCCCGCGGCCGAGGTTCACCGCGCCGGTGATGGTCAGGTGATCCAGCTCGATAATCTTGGGGATGCTGGGGATGCGCTTCATAAAGTCCGACACCTTCTTGAAGTCGCCGCCGAGCTTGATGAGGGGCGCGTCGCCGAAGCGGTTGGCGCTCATCTGCAGCTGGCCGTGCTTGACCGTGTACAGGTCCGACTTGACGAGCATCAGGTCCGAGCACGTCTTGACGGGCAGGAAGCGGCGGCGGGGCACGTTGACGCCGTGGGCGTTCTTGAAGTGCTTGATGGCGGCGCCGACGGCCGTCTCGAGCTGCAGGATGCTGATGTCCGACTCGCCCTTCTTGTCGCCCGGGATGGTCTTGCCGTTGGGGATGATCTCCATCTCGAGCTCGTCGTTCTCGACGACGCGCTTGATGGCCTTGAGGTTCATCCAGATGTTGTTGGTGTTGAAGTACTTGAACTTCTTGATCGACTTGAACTCGTTGACGTGCTCCTTGGGCACCTGGGCGATTTCGAGCAGGCGCACGCCGCCCTCGTAGTCGATGATGGTGCCGCCCTTGACGTCGGCCTTGGTCTTGTTGGTCAGCTCCATGATGTACTCGGC
>FTDQ01000316.1_pt1 | contig 12631 bp, 6 predicted proteins | sample 1640001 | NCBI WGS metagenome assembly FTDQ01 (sample SAMEA3914869, study PRJEB12502) | metagenome | biome: forest; material: soil | place: USA | collected 2012-03-12 | depth 0.1 m
ATCCTCACCAACCCCACCTTCACCTCCTGGCTGCACGGCCGCTCCGACAGCCCCGTGCTCTGGGCCCACGGCCTCCCCGGCAGCGGCACCACCTCCTCCACGGCCGTGGTCATCGACCACCTCCTGACGGTCGAGCAGCACGACAACACGCGCACGGCCGTCGCCTACGCCTACTGCGGCGGACCTGATGCAGCCGACATCACGGCCGTGGGGCTGCTGGCGTCGGTGTGTCGGCAGCTGGCGGAGCGGGCCATTGCGGTGGGGTTTCCGGTGCCGGGGCTGCTTGGGAAGTTGTATGCTGAGCGGACGGGGACGGCGGGGGGGGAGGCGCTGGGGATTGATGAGGTTATGATTGTGCTGTTGGGGTTGTGTGAGGGGTTCGGGAGGGTGTTTGTTTGTGTTGATGGGTTGGATGAGTGTCCGGTTGGGCAGCGGGGGGTTGTGTTGCAGAAGGTAAATAAACTACCCCGTTATGTGGTTCTAAATGGTGTTTAGGGGATGAGTGCTGACCTGGGTGTTGGTTTAGTTGCTGTGGCTGTACAGCAACGACGTGCGCCTGTATGTGTCGAGCGCCACGCACGGGGCGTCCCCCGAGGCGGACGAGGGCAACCGGGACATCGCGCGGGCCATGGGGGACATGGGTGCCCAGCAGGTGGTCATCGAGGCAGATCCCGAAGACGTGCGGAGGGCCGTCATGGCGCGGCTCGAGGCCAGCTCTGACGCCGAGAAGCTGTTGGCCGATGCCGGCGAGGACGTCAACGCGGTTATCGACGAGATCGTCCGCGCCAGCGACGGGATGTTCGTCCTCGCCGCATCCCTGGTGGACCGCAAGCTGCGCGACCTGGCGAGTCTCGCGAGGAGGGGAGACGCGAGAGCAGGCAACGACGAAGGAGAAACCCAGCCCCTCTTCTACATGCGCGCGACTGCCGATCATATCGGCCACAACACTTGCGAGCTCTCGTTCCGCAAAGGAGAGATCATTGCCGTCACCGAGGCTGACACCGAGGATTCCTTTCACCGGCTTTGGAGTGGCGTCGTCCGAGGCATCGCGGGCAAGTTCCCCAAGGCCGTGGCCAGGAAAATTGAGAGCCCTGGCGTACCCCATCGGCGCTCGGAGGCAGAGCACGATCCCTACGGCGAGTGGCAGAAGGTGCTGGCCGCAGTGGAGAACCACCGGTCCCAGAGCCGAGACACCGTCTTCACCGTTCTCTGCTGGCTGGCTCACGCAGAGGGGCCGCTGGCCATGAGTGACCTTGTCAAGTCCCTCGCGTGGGATGTGACGGCGCCACCGGGGTACCGCCTCACGTGCGGTCAGGGCGGCGGCGTGGGCGTGGAGGTCGAGATTGTTGACGAATCCGTTGGCGGAGAGGCCCCGCCAACACGCAGCGCGGCCTCTATTACCGACATTGGGAAAGGCCTTGTGCACGTCGACGAGGAGAAGGGAACCGTTTCCGTCCTCGACTCGCTGAGACTGTCGGACCTCGACCTCGGCGCTCTGTTCCCCGGCGGACATTCAATGATAGCCCGAGGCTGTTTACAGATTCTCATGCGTGGCGCATCCACCGCGGCCCCATGTACAATGGGGAATCCCGACCTGGCCTCTTATGCGGCGCGGAGTTGGGGCTATCACGTCAGGCTCTCCCACGACGACACCCTCGATGAGCTGGTGGCGGACTACTTGACCAAGCTGTGCGATGCACAACGGACATGGATGGAGGATCGACCGATGCCCTTCATGGACGTCTACCGTGCCATCGAGACCGACGACGACACGCCCGTGCTGAAGGCGGCGGGGCTTGGGCTAGACGGCGTCATCAAGATTCTCCTCGGGCGCCACAGCTACGACTTGGACGCGCCGAACAACGAGGGGGACACGGCCATGTCTGTGGCGGTCCACCGCAGCTTCGTCTCGACCGCCAAGCTTCTTTGCCGCCATGGAGCTTCGGTTAATGGCACGACGGAGAGTTGTGATGGTACCTTTGGGATTGTGTCATCCCAGTCGCTTCTCGAAATGGCAGCCAGGAACAACGACGAGGTCATGATAGCACTCTTGGTCAAGCTCGGCCCGGACCGGAACACGCCCCTGGGAAGCAGGGCGCCGTTGGGAACGGCGGTCTCCTCCGGGAGCCTCGATGCGGCGAGAATGCTCTTGCTGCACGGCGCAGAAGTCACGGACCGGGACATGACCGAGGCGGCCTCGTCGGGGTGTTTGGAGCTCGCGAAGCTCATCTTGGAGCGCAGCGGTGATACCCTCGCCGGCCTAAGAGACAGGGATGCGGAGTGGAAGTCCAGCATGCTGTTCAGCGCCATCGACGGGGGTTCGATACCGGTGGCCGAGTACATGATCCGCACTCTGGGGGCGAGCGTAAACCATTTCGATCGCTACAAGGGCTCGGTCGTGCACCAAGCGGCTAGACAACAGGACCTCGACATGGTCAAGTTTCTCATGGAGGGCAACGCGGATGAGCTGGACCCGTTGCTCCCATACCGAGAAAGCGACGCATGGAACGAGTGGCACCAGGGCGAGACCGCGGTAGAGGCCGCCATGCGCGTCCGTGAGGGGGCGTGGGACGTCGTCGACTATCTCTTGGAGCGTATGCCCCCCGGCATACCCGGCCCTGTGATCCTGGGGATGGCGGCGGGCGCGCTGAAACGCGAGAAGGTCGAGCTGGCGAAGCGGTTGATCGGCATGGCGGTGCCGCCACTGGAGCATACCAGGATGACTTGCAAGGCGTCGCTGATGGGAACGGCGGCGGCGGGGAACTATGCGGAAATCGTGGGCATGCTGCTCGACGGCTCGATGGCGGCGGGCATTACAGACAAGCACGGGGTGACGCCGCTGCACATGGCCGCGAAACGCAACTCGGCGGAAGCGGTCGAGGTGATGATGAGCCGTGGCGTCGACATCAACATCAACGCCGCGACAACGTGCGGCGTGACGCCACTCCACATGGCCATCTCCAAAGGCCACCTGGAGACCATGGCGGTGCTGGTGCGACATGGCGCCGATCTCTCCCTGAAAGCCGAAGATGGCTCGTCGGCGCTGGTGGCAGCCGGATGTTCGGGACACCTAGACGCAGCCCTGGCGCTGCTAGAGCACGATGTCAGTATCAATGATATCAACCTAGACGGCGAGTCCATCCTGCACTACGCCGTCATGGATGGGCATGCTGAGCTCGTGAGAAAACTGCTGCAGCTCGGCGCTGATACGACCATCTCATCACGCAGAGGAGGCACGGCACTTCATATCGCGGCGCACCAGGGCGACGAGAAGATTGTCCAGCTGCTAATCGACGCGGGTGCCGATGTTGAGGCTGGATATCAATACTCTGGGTCGCGATATGAACCAGATGAGCGGGGCATAGGGGACCCCGAAGTCTCGTGGCACTATCCGGGTGTGCGCCGCCCCGCACGTCCGGGGTGGTGGTCTAAGACGGAGCCGGGCTGGACGCCTCTCCACTGCGCGGCGTGTTCGGGGCACGAAGGGATCATCCAGCTGCTCCTCTCGAGCGGTGCCGGCATTGGGGCAACGGGCTGCGAGGGGGAGACGCCCCTTCACGTCGCGGCCTCGGCGGCCCGGCCGACTGTCGTTGAGTTCCTTGCCGAGAAGGGCGCCGATATCCAGGCGAAAACGAGCACAAGCGAGACAGCACTGCACTGGGCGGCCCGCGCCGCGGCGGCTGTCGAGGCAAAGAAAGCCGCCAACAGAGGCAAGTGCGCATGCCGGCAGCACAAGGACGAAATGTACGAGCGAGCGCACCCGAACGAGACCAAGGCCGAGTGTGCCGAGCTGCTCCTGGGCCTAGGCGCGGATCCGACAGCCAGGAACACCGACGGAGCCACGCCACTCATGCTCGCCGTGGCCGCCGGGCACACCGACGTCACCCTCGTCCTGTTCAAGCTGGCCGAGGCCGCCACGTCGACGGCGGCCGCGTACGCCGAACTGCTGCGCGGCATCGCACTGCGCGAGAACGCGTCGGCCCAGGCCCTCACGGACCTCACTGCCTCCTTCACCGAGACCCCCGAGTCGCAGGCGGCCTGGTGCGACGTGCTCGGGGGCGCGTGCCTAGCCGGCAAGCTCGACATGGCGCAGCTGGCCATCTCCAAGGGCGCGACCCTGCCGAGTCGCGTGGGCCCCCAGGGGCGTAACCCCCTCCACCATCTGGTCACCCACGACGAGATGCGCGGCCCGCGTGAGCTTCACGACCTAACCAAGCTCATCGAGCTGGTCCTCACCACCCACTGCGGCGCCGACATCCACGCCCGCGACACCGCCGGCCGCAACGCGCTGCACCTCGCCGTCACAGCCCGGGGCGCCGGCTCGACCCTGACCGTGTCGCGCCACCAGAACGTCCGCGCTCGCATCGTCACCGCCCTCCTCACCGCCGGCGCCGCCCCCAACACGCGCACGCCCGCCGGCGACACGGCGCTGCACCTCGCCTGCGCCGCGGGCGACGACAAGGTGGTCGAGGTGCTGCTGCGGCACGGGGCGGACGTCGACATCCGCAACGCCGCGCTGCGGACGCCCCTGCACGCGGCCGTCACGGGCTGGGCGTTTGCCGACATCGTGGAGCAGCTGCTGGGCGCGGGGGCCCATCCCTCGCCGCGCGACGCCGAGGGCGCCACGCCGCTGCATCGGATCCGTGAGATCCGGAACCACAACGCGCTGGATGTGTTGTTGGACGCTGGTGCTGATGTGGCTGCCCCGGCGCGGGATGGTGATTTGCCGCTGCACCGCGCCGTGCGCCGCGGGAATGAGACCGTTGTCCGCCGGTTGCTCGAGGTGGGCGCGGACGTGACGGCGAGGGGCGCCAAAGGGCGGACGTGCTTGCATATTGCTGCAAGGTATGGGCATGTGGATATGCTTGGCCAGTTGGGAGCCGAGACCTACGCGTTGTTGGATGCTGTGGATGAGGTGGGGTGGACGGCGGCACACCACGCCGCTGTCAGGGGGCATGAGCGCGTCCTGGATGCATTGTTGGCTATGGGCCGTGAGCAGGGCGTGGATGTGTTTGGTGCCGGTGTTGGGGCTGTCCCGCTTGAAAATCTTGTGTCAGGAGACAAGGAGGACCGGTTGTGGCGACTGGTCCAGGATAGGGACTCGGTGTGGACAACGCAGGTTGCCGTCGTCGCCAGCTGAGTGGTTGTGCCTAGCGTTGCTCTCCTACTACCATGAATAGATGATTGGGAGTATGAGGTTACCAACGGGGGTAGTTAGGTACTGGTAATTCCTGCCCAGCCATTCTGGGACGTCGAACAAAATAATCGGTTCGCTGGTCACATTTGGAAAGACGTGGTCCTTGCTCACTACCTTGTCCTGACTTGCCGTCTTTTCCGGAGAGAAGATGTGAGAGGGGCCTCTGTGGAGTGCGACTTGGCTAGTGCAGGGGGGTTTGAGCCGGATCGCCGATACATGCAGTGCTCCGAACCGCCTCCCAGGGAGGCAAAGAGTATTTGGACTCTTTGGACATTGCTGAACAGAGCTGAGCGCTTCGGACCAGGCCCTCGACGAATTGGCCACGAAAATGCCCATCTTTGGACACCCTGAAGACCGGCAGGACTATGCCGCTATGCTTATCCCCGAAATTATGGCGGAACATGAGTCGGCACTCGGCAGCTCATCCAGGGTCCCTGGTTTGTCAAGCCAAGAACACCCATGAGAGACCCGGTCATCCTTCGGCGCTCAAGGCGCGAGTTCCTCTTGTTCATATCCCCGGCACGTCCCAGGACATCATCTCATTGTTCGCTTGAAGCGGCCTTGCAGCCCTGACCGTTTGCATCAACCAACACAACCATGAAGCTCGCATCCGCCGTGCTCGCCTTGTTGGCGAGCACCACCCAAGCAGCCACAACCCAACAAGCCGAAGTCGACATCGTCCTCCCGCGCAACACGACCTACAAACCGGCCGAAGTTTTCCCCATCGTCCTCGCCATACAAAACCTCACCGCGCTCCAGGCCCTCGATCCCCGGCTCATCGCCTTCTGGGACATAATGCCCTTCTCAAACGGCCTCATCCCCGGTGGCATCACCTACGATAGCGGCATCTTCACCCTCCCCAACACCACCATTACCGCCGACAACAACCACAACAACACAACCTTCCTCGTCGCCACCACCAACACGAGCACGTGGCTCTCCCGCAAGTACCGCGACGAGCGTTTCGCGCTGCAGTGGTACGTCCGCCTGCCCGGCCTCGAGACGTGTGGGGGCGACAACGTCGTCTACGGGGAGGTCATGTTCAACGTCGAGTCGGTGTGGGGCGGCGACAGCAGCAGCAGCTGGCACGGCGAGATCCACGACGTCCTCGGCGACGTGCCCGCGTGTCCCGCGCTGGGCGGGGTGGTCCAAGTCGGGCCGGGCAGGAAGAACGCGACGTGCACCGGGACGGCCGTGGAGTTGTTGGCGCCGGCGGCTACCGTGACGGGGAGGACTTGCGCGGTGACGGTCGGGCCCGCGGTGGTGAGCAGTTTTGCCAGTGCAGCGTCGAGCCTGGCGGCCGAGAGTTGGGCTTCGCTGCATCCGGCCAAGACGGCGACGTCGACGAGCAGCGCGGGGGTTGGGCCGCCGAGGGCAGTACAGACGGCGCTGGCGGCGGCGTGCGTGCTTGGTGGGCTGGTGTTGTGAGGAAGGCAGTTCAGGATATTATATCTAAGGGACGGGCACTTTAGTGGTCAGTTAAAGGGTTAATATTAATGAACTATGAGCTGTATTCCATTTCTGTCTCTATCTTGAGTACCTAGGTGAGGTAGATCGTTTCCTACACCTTGACATGAGCGGCTGGCTTGCTGACATGTATTGACTCATGGCTCGTGCCAGCCAGCCGAATCTGGGTAAAGATGACTCTCTCCAATTCGAAATCACCCTACCTCGTAGGGTTCATCTTGACGTGATCAGGACCAATTTTGGAAGTTTGGGTCAACAGGCCAGCACTCGATGGAATAGCCCATCACTGCCTGGCTCCCCTTCTTGGTCGTTGCCAAGGAGCGCAAGCCACTCAAGGCTGAATGGGGGTTCGATAGCTGTAGGCCTTGGGCTGTTGGACGGGAGCCCAACCAACAGGACACTGCGGTTGGCTTGGCTGGTTGAGCCAGCCCCAGCTGCTGAACAACAGCACCTGGAAGCGGGGTCGACAGACAGACACGGGATTGCAGGAGAGGACAAAGCTTGACCCAATCCGCGATTGATATTGAGCAAGAGGTCAGAGCATTTCCACACACGAGGAAAGGAAAGCCGCCGCAAAGACTCGCACAACGCCAACATGTCGACCGGCAACGAGGAGGCGACCCCCTCGACGCACCCGGGCTCGGTGAGCACCGAGTCTGAGGATGACGACTTTCAGCCCCCATCCATCTACGCCGGGCTCTCCGCCTTGTTCGGGTCTGATAAGTTCTCCGACATGACCATCCGCTGTGGTGACCGCCAGTTCAAGGCCCACCGCGCCATCGTGTGCTCGCAGTCTCGCTTCTTTGACCGGGCACTGACAGGAGGCTTTGCTGTAAGTCTGCACGGCGTCGTGCCATCTCTAGAGTCGTTCGGACAACCGTAGGCTGACGTTGAAACCTCTTATCCCCTCGCCTAGGAGGCTGCCACCGGTATCGTGGACCTGCCTGAAGATGACCCCGAGGTGCTGGAGCGCTTCTTGCAGTTCCTTTACACTGGGACGTACACGGACCTGGCGAATTCCGGCTCTGTCCCGCCATCCGACGCCTGCATGCTTTCACCCGAGGAGGCCAAGGACGAGTTGAACAGGACCCCCGGCGTGCAGGCTGTCTGCCCGCCAGACCAGGTACTGGACGACGATCCCCCCGATGACGATGGGGAACACTACCCAGATAACGCCGGGGAGGAGCACATCGAGAACCCCACCGAGGAGCCGCAGGAGGAATACGACTCTTTCGACGAGGGCGACGGCGAGGTGGAGATCCCGACGCTGGATCCCTCGCAGCACTTCGGGACGGTCCTCGCCGCGCACATGCTCAAAACCGGCGCCGACTTCGACACGGACGAAAAGATCCGCCAGCTGCACCGCGACTCGCACACGCAGCTCGAGCTCGAGTTCTTCCTCCCCTTGCGCCTGTACATCATGGCCGACAAGTTCGATGTCCCGGCACTCAGGCTACTCGCGCGCGACCGCTTCTACCGCGCCGCCGAGCTGTCTTGGCGTGTCGCCGACTGTTTTCCGGATGTGGTCGACGAGCTATACACCAACACGCTGCCCACGGATCTTGCGTTGCGCGAGATTGTGTGTCGTCTTGTTGGGGTGGGTATCAAGGACGAGGAGCAGAGGGCCAAGATGGACGCGGTCATGCGGAAACATGGGGATTTTGCCGTGGGGGTCATGGATTACATGTTTAGTTCGGAGCGGGTTATTTGGACGTAAGGGTATGTATGTGCGCGTGCTGAGCGCAGGAAAAACTGCATTTTGCGGCCATCAGGATACCAGCAGACGGGATCATAGTTACCCAAGTGCCCAGGCAACTAGTGCCCAGCTGCGATGTGCCCAGGTATTGATTGCCGAGCGGGATTCGATGTAGCCGGGAGTACTCCGTGTGTAGACTGTGCTTATCCTCGTTGGCGTCTGGAAAAAGAAATACCAAAAGCACACTCTCGTTCACCCACTCACAGTCCATCTGCGCTCTGTGTGACAATAGTCCATCTGAGCTCTGTGTGATAGGTAGATGACTAAAGCTGAAGGCGGGGTAAAGCGGCGTTAGGGTGCTTTTGTTGGCACCCATGCCGCCCAATATCATCTCTCCTTGTCGCTTCCCTCCCCCAGACTCGTCTTACCATCTACCCCTTCCACACATCCATTCCGGTAGCCATTGTAATAGCACCCGCCCACGATGCCCCCCGACAGGCCCCCGAAAAAGAGGGCCCGGTATTCGGCCGACCTCGACCCCGAACCCAGCCATGACCTCGAACCCAACCACGACCTCCACACCCACCACCCGTCCCCACCCCGCCAACTCCGCGAGAGCACCACTCTCGATGAGCTCTACGCGCTCCGCGACATCCCCTCGGACGAGATCGAAGCTACTGGCGTCTCCGGCTTCACGCACCTGCGCTGCCCAGGCACCCAGCGCCGCTGCGAGTGCGGCCGCCTCTACTGCCACATCAACTCTCTCATCGTCGCCGTCGACGGTGCCTGCCCCGGCAACGGCAGTCCCAAGGCCATCCGCTCCGCCTGCGGCGTCTTTCTCGGCGACCCCCTCAACGCATACGACGATAGCTACGACCCCGGCCTGCTGCCCAAGAACTGGGCGTGGAGGGTCCCCAACGCGCCCGGCCATGCGCACACGAGCCAGCGCGCCGAGTTGCATGCTGCCGTGGGCGGGCTACGGGCAGCAAAGGCGTTCGTCCAGAGCGGCGGCCAGTGGCCGTGCGATCCCGCGACGTGCCCGCAGCCGTGCCGCGTCAACGACGTCGTGGTCAAGTCCGACTCGGCGTACCTGGTCAACGGCGCGTCCAGGTTGCTTCAGAAGTGGCAGGGGAACGGATGGCTGACGGCGAGCGGGACGGCGGTCAAGAACCGGGACCTGTGGGAGGCGCTCGCCGAGAGGCGCGAGGAGCTCAAGGGGCTCGGGGCCGAGGTGGAGTTTTGGTTGGTGCCGAGGGAGAGGAACAGGCAGGCGGACGCGCTGGCGAACGAGGGCTTGACCTCGGGAATGTGGTTGGGGGAGGATGGGCCAGAGGTTATCGAGCGGGAGTGGGAGTTTGTTGGAGGGGGTTTGGATTTGTGAATATCCGATCTCGGGAAGAGAGGGGAAGCTCTGTTCCGCTGCCCACGGCTGCCAGGAAGCCGGAGAACCCGAAAGAGAATTAACCAAGAATATCCCCTCAATAACCGCCGACTATCGCGTGCTCCGTCGGTCGCGAGTAAACCAAAGCGTCCTCTGGATCACCTCCGGACGCCGCCAATGGGAGTCATTACGTCGGCACTCGACTACTTTCTGGCAACGACCGACTCTGCCGTGTTGTCACGCGGTGTGGCGTCCAACTCCGCTAGCCCTCGTATATCCCGATGCGCTGTCGGCCTTTGCAGTCCTCCGAGCTCACCGCCGTCCCTTGCTGCCGGCAGTTCCCTTGCGCTACTGACCGTGCTACCCAAGACTTCGGCCGGGAGTTCGGCCGCGACATCTCCGTAGATGCAATGCGAAGGAGCGAGATGCGAAGGCGAATGCTCCGTAAACTCATCAATAATCATTACTGTGGATTAACCAACCCCAATCTATCCGTCATCCGTGATTCTATCCGCGCGCTGGGCCGTTTCCCCCTTATCCGATGACCTCTCTACCTTACCCGCCATTCTCAATCTTCCTCCCCGTCCCCCGCCCTTCCAGCCCCAGCCGGCTCGACAACTTCTTCCCCAACCTCACACACGGCATATCCAACACCCTCGTCAGAAAGTCCGACACTACCAGATTCACCGGCAGCATCACCGCCATAGTCAACCAAAACCGCAAACTAAACCCCGGCCCGCCCCAGTCCGGCACCCACAGCCGGTTATCCCACCACGTCGGGTCCGGCGCCCACACGGGCATGGCCCCAAACACCCTCCCGATCCGGTCCCCCAACATGTACTGCATCGGCAGGTGCACCAGGTAAAACATGAAGCTGACCTTTCCCAGATACCGCATCGGCCTCGTCTTGAGGAACCCCTGCAGCCACCTGATGCGCAGCGCGGCGTACACGACCAACAACGACCCCCACGAGGTCCAGTACCGGTAGTACTGGTTGGTGTCGTACGCCGCGGGCACGAGGCTGGTGAGTGTGTGCCAGCCGGGGGTGTTGAGGGCGAACTCGGGGTGGCCGCCTTTGGCGGGCTGTGTGAGGAGGTAGAAGCCGAGAATGAAGGCCGTGTTCCAGAAGAGGGCGCGGGCGCGCGGGGTGAGGCGCTCGAGCGGGGCGTCGAGGGCGTGGATGTCAAGGTAGGAGAGGGCAAGGCCGAAGAGGAAGCAGGCTGTGGCCCAGAAGCCGGTTTGGAGGAAGATGAGGGCGGCGAGGGAGCAGAGGATGGTGGCGCGGCTTGGGGTGAGATGGGTTGCGGTGAGAGCGTTGACGCCGGCGGCAGCGTAGATCAGCATGGAGCCCTTGAGCTCGATGGGGATGGTCCAGACGACGATGCTGTAGGTGAACCAGCGTTGGTTGTCGTGGGCCTGGAAGGGATTGAAGAAGTGGAAGGCGTCGACGATCCATGTCTTCATTTCCACAAACACGTCGGGCTTGAGCTCCGGCCAGGGGAGGTCCTCGACGAGCTTGAACGGGGCGTGCTTCAAGACGGCCAACGCAAAGGTCACGGCAAACACCGGGAGATAGAGGCGGATGGGGCGGCGGACGACGGCGGAGGCCAGGGCCCAGAGGCAGCCTCGTGGGTTCCCATCCCGGACAAGGCGCAACGGGGAGCGGCTCAGGACATAGCCCGATAGCACGAAGAAAACGGCGACCGCGGCGTTGCCCCCGTTGAACAAGATTCGCACAAAGGGTAGGCTGCCTAGGTACCAGTGGCCGTCCTCGCCGAAGCCGTGGTCATGGGCGTTTTCGTCGAAGCTGCCGCCACAGTGCTGGAAAAAGACGCAGAGGGCGGCGATGCCACGCAGGCCATCAAGGAAGGCCGTCGACGCGTTCTTGGACGCATGGGGGGGCGTGGTAGTTGATGAACTGGACGCGTGGGGTTCGACGTCGATATTCAGGTTGAGGTGGAGGCCGTCATGGTCACCCGAGTCGCGGGAGAGCGGGAGCAAAGGCAGCTCGCTGCTCACTCGGGCGCGCTCACACATGCTTCAGCCGATGTTGCCGAGTCTCCGACACCGTATGTCGTCGCCGTCGGTGATTCTCATGCGCGCTGAGGGTCGAACAGGCCAAGGGCGTCCCAAGTTCATTGAACAGGCCGAGGTTTCATGTCGTGGGCACATTCAACTTTATTTCTGACACGCGAGAGCGGATAGGGGCTAGGTCTGATTCAGGGGTGCTCCATCATTAAGGTTCAACACAGCCGCGGCATCACATGATTGGCAGGTATCAAGCCGGAATCAGGGCAAAGACCGTTGCATCGCCTCCTCGGTGCTGATCCAGGCCCACTTGGGCCATCGCCATTGGCGGGGGAAGCACAAACAGGGTGCGGATGCTCAGATCGTTATTCCCCTTATTCCCCACGTCAAGAGGCATCGCGCGATCGCGTGCCGTTCTCTCAACAACCGCCTCGTGGGGGCTGTTTTCAGGAGTCAGCTACACTAAAGTGTGAATCCTTCTCAGCTGCACAGTGGCATTGGACCATTGGCTGGCCGAAACTGACCCGCCAGCATGGTGTTTGGATAATTACGCCAATCTAAATCCGGGCATATCAGCCGTTGGTCCCTTTAATTTAATTTCACTCCCCGCTAACATTGTCCAGGGATTCGCGGGGAATATAATTGGGGAGGCCACTGGCATCCACACGGTTGCCTCAGCCCGCCCTCTCCCTCCTCCCCTCTGTGTTCGAGGCTCTCTTCGGCATATGTACCCAGGTACCACGTTCTCGAACGTCAGAGTCGCTCAGCCGCAGCCCAACTCCACCCCCTAAACCCAAAATGCACGCCTCCACCACCACCACGCTCATCACCGCCCTCGTCGGCGCGGGCCTGGCTTTGGCGA
>FTDQ01000123.1_pt1 | contig 12233 bp, 4 predicted proteins | sample 1640001 | NCBI WGS metagenome assembly FTDQ01 (sample SAMEA3914869, study PRJEB12502) | metagenome | biome: forest; material: soil | place: USA | collected 2012-03-12 | depth 0.1 m
ACAAATAAGCATCCAACTTCTTCTTCAACACCTCCGACCTAACCGGCTTAGCCAAATAATCATCCATCCCGGCGGCAAGACACTTCTCGCGATCCCCCTGTATCGCCGACGCCGTCATGGCAATGACCAACACCTTCCTGACCTCCTCGAGCGGGTCCGTCCGCAGCAGCTTGGTTGCCTCGTACCCGTCCAGCACCGGCATCTGCACGTCCATGAGGATGATGTGGTACGGCGCGCCCTGGCGGGCCTTCTCGCGGAGCCCCTCGACGGCTTTGAGCCCGTTGTCGTACGTGTCCACGTGCGGGTAGCCCAGGCGCTGGAGGTACTGGAGCGCGATGCGCGCGTTGATGGCGTTGTCTTCGGCGATGCAGATGCGGAGTTCGGAGTTGGGGATTTGGGAGAGGTCTGGGGTGGTGCTTGTTGGAGGGATGGCGGTGGTTGTCGATGTCGTAGGGGATGGCGTGACCGGGCTGGTGGCGGCTGGGCTGGTCGGGGTGGCAACGGGGGTGTTGCTGGCCGCGGTGTCCTCCTTCGATTCTGCCGGGGGTGCCACGGCAGCCGGCGCCGGCGCAATCTCCTTCGCGGAAAAGTATCTCGGCGTCGGGTACGGCTTGACCGGCTCGGGCAAACTGCCCCTCGGAGCCATCTGCTGCTCATCCCCCGCCACCACCTCCGGCCGGGCCTTCTCAAACGTGACGGTAAACCACGCGGTCGTCCCCACATTCTCCTGGCTCTCCAGCCTAATCGTCCCCTTCATCATGGTCTCAATCAACGACTTGCAGATACTCAGCCCGAGCCCGCTCCCACCATATTTCCGCGCCGTGCTAGCATCCGCCTGGCTGAACGGCTGGAACAAATTCTCCAGCTGCACCGCCGAGATGCCAATCCCCGTGTCCTTGACCCAGAACGACACCGTCGCGTTCTCGTCCGTCTCCGACTCGATCCGCGCGCCGATGGTGATGGACCCGTCCTCCGTGAACTTGAGGCTGTTTCCGATGAGGTTCCCCAGCACCTGGTGCAGCCGGATGGGGTCGCCGTAGATGAGCATGGGCGGCAGGTTGATGTCCTGGATGATCTTGACGTTCTTCTTGGACGTCTTCTCGCGGTTGCTGTACGACACGGCGCGCACCACCTCGCGCACCATCTCCTCCGGGTTGAACGCGATGACGTACAGCTTCATCTTGTCGGCCTCCATGCGCGAGAAGTCCAGTATGTCGTTGATGACCGTCAGCAGCAGATCCGCCGAGACGCGAATCGAGTCCGCCATCTCGAGCTGCTCCCTTGTCAAACCACTATCCCTGAGCAGCTCCGAGTTGCCAATGACCCCGTTCAGCGGCGTGCGCAACTCGTGCGACACATTCGCCAGGAAAATCGACTTGGCCTTGGTCGCGTCCTCCGCCAGCTTGACATTCCGGATCGCCTCCGCCTCCGCATTCTTCGCCTTGGTCTCCGCCTCGATGGCCTTCGTCAACGCCCGCTTCTGCAGCTCCACCATCGAGATATTCTCCGCCGACACCTTCTCAACCGCCTTCATCGCCAGCGCGTTCGAGAAACTAATCCCAATCTGGTTGACCAGCAGCTGCAGAACGCTGACGTTCCGGTCGGTGAACGACCCGGGCGACCCTTCGAGGTACAACACCCCCAGCAGCGGCTTCGACCCGTGGCAGATGGGGATGGCAATGACGGCCTTGCTGAGCGGGTTCTTGCGCAGCCACAGGTCGCTCACATTCCCGAACCGCTCGTCGCTGGCGAGATCCTGCAGGAAGATCAACTCCCGGAACCGGGTACAATACAGCACCACGTTCTCCGCAACCAGGTCCGTCACGCTCAACGGCACCCCCGGCATGTGCGCGCGGGCGCCATTATCCGGATCACCGCTGGCTGCGACGCACCAGTCGGAACTCCCCTCGTCCTGCACCACAATCGCCGCCAGCGACGCCGACCCGCTGCACGTCTGCAGGATGACATCGCACATGGTCTTGAGCAACTCATCCACCCTCAGCACGGACGAGATCACCTGCGACGACACCAAGATGGCATGCAGATCGATCATATCCAGCGCGGGCAGTCCCGCCCCGGCCTCAGGCTGCATCGACCCGCGCCAGGCGGTCACCCGCTCCCCCTTGAGCGCAGCCACCGCCGCAGCCGCCTGCGCCGCCGCCTGCTGGGCATCTTCCCCCCCCTCCCCTTCAACCGCCCCGCGGTACTGCACCGAGGCGGCATCCCCGGCGAAGTCCGTCTGCACGCCCTGATCCAGCGTGCGCGGGTTGCGGATGGCGCGCTGCAGGAGGATGCTGTGGTCGGTCTCGATGCGGTCTGCGATGCCGGTGGCGCCGAACTGGCGGTAGAGGGCGACGGCGTCGCGCAGGGCGGAGCGGGCGGAGCGTCGTGCCGCGCTGCGGATGAAGATGTTGGCCATGAGGTAGTTGCCGAGGGCCTCTTCGAAGAGGAAGTTGTGCTCTGAGGCGTGGTCGAGGGCTTCTTCGTACTGCCGGATGGCCGTGCCGTGGTTGCGCAGCATCTCCGAGACGGACGCGTCGAGGAGCTTCGACCAGGCTAGGTAGTTGACGTTGTCGACAACCTGCCAGTCTTTGATCTTGCTGTTGAGGGCTTCAACCTCCTTGACCGTCTCTTCCACCTGCCGCTTCATCCCTTCAGCATCCACCGGCGCGCGGGGATCGCCTTGTCGGCGGATCACACTCCCCGTCAGCGCCAGCCCGTAGAACAGCATCGCGAGGCGGGTGCTCCTTGCCGACCAGAGCAGGTACGCGCGCTCTTTGCAGGCCCGGCCGATCTCAATCGCGCGCTCGTAGTGCCCGTACAGGAACAGCGGCACCATCTCCATGGTCTCGTAGATGAGCAACGACCTCCCCCCATTGTTGGTGTGTGCCGCAAGCCAGTTCTTGTACGTCGCGGCGTCGTGGTGCTCGTCGCTCATGACCTCGAGCGCGTTGCCCGAGCGTGTCTTGCCCTGCAGGGCGCGGCAGACCTGCCGGACCGCGATCAGGATCGTCCCGCCGCGCGTGTCGAGGTGCCAGGCGGGTATCTCCTCGCAGCCGTACTGGCAGAACGCCTCCAGATCGGCGCAGTTCTCGCTCGCGAAGAACTTGAGCAGCGCCGACAGCCCAAAGCTGAGGATGGTCGAGATCCTGTCCCCAGCTCCCGTCGTGTAATCCACCATCCCCTCGAGCTGGCCCGCCTGGACGTTGATCGGGTCCTGGACATGCCCGACAAAGTTCGCGTAGATCATGTACGCCCTCGACACCGCCGACGGGTCCCTCGCCGTGCTCAATAGCTCCAAACAAATCCCCGCCAATTCCGCCGCCAGCTTCGGCTTATTAAACCGCGACAGCGCCACAATCGACATATACAGAAACGCCAGCCCGGACTGCGGGTATGCCCCCCGACTGAAATGCGTCTCCATCATCAACAACGTCAGCTGATAAAACACCACACAATCACTCCACCACCCGGCACTCGCCGCCTCCCCCAGCACGGCCCCAACACTCGCCAGCATCGGATCATCCGACGGCGGCGGACTGAGCACCACCGCCCTCTCCATGCCACTGATCTTCTCCGCCAACCTCTCAAACTGCTCATCGCACCGCTCCATCGTGGGGCAATCATCCAGCACCACATCCAGCGCGGCAAGACACTGCTTCAACGACGCAAGCGCCTGCTCGGAATCCCCGCTCTGCGCGAAGATCCGCGACTGCAGCACCCACGCGGGCGCCTTGTCCATGGCCGTCCGCGCATGGTCGAAGATGGTATGCAGCAACACGTTCGCCGCGCTCTGATGGCCCATGAAGAGGTAGCATTCCGCCGCCTGGAGATACAAGCGCAGCGTCTCGTCGTACGAGACGTCCTCTGCGTTTTCATCCCAGGGGTCGGCTTGGAGGAGCGCGACGGCGTTGCTGTAGTACTTGGCAGCCGTGGGCCGGGCGCCGCTTTCCGTCGCTTCGTGGGCGCATTCGAAGAGGAGTCTGCGGAAGGGCTCGCGCTGCTGGACGCGTTTTTTGATGATGTCGACGGACTCGCAGATGTGGGAGGCGGCGTTATCTTTGAGGGCCGGGTTGTGGGAATAGTGGCGGAGGAGGACCTGGGCGATGACGAAGTGCATCATGCGGGCGTTGCATTCTTTGAGGGCCGACGCGGCCTGGATGTACCGGTCGTGCGCGAAGCGGAAGTGGTCGTCGCGGTCGCTGGGGACGATGATGAAGGCTTGGATGGCGGCTTCGAGGCCGCCAACGGCTTCTTGTTGAGAGGACGGCGTGGCTAGCGGCTCGCAGGCGGTGGTTCCCGGGAAGTCGTCGACGTACCGCTGCCCGTCCATGAGCTTGCAGATCAGCTCGAAGGAGAACGTCTGCCCCAGCAGCGCAGCCCAGGCCAAGATGGACCTGGAAGCAGCCGGCAGCTCGCTCAGGCGGCGCGTGATGAAGGCCGTGTCCAGCACGTCGTAGTCCTGCTCCCCCTGGAACTGATCAAACAGCCGGTCCAGATCGTACTTCCAATGCCCAGCAACGTAGTCATACCAGATGCACTTCTTCCGGTGCCCCGCGCTGAGCATCTCCCGCATGTAGAACGGATTCCCCGCCGTCTTGGACTGGATCACCAACGCCAGCGGCAGCACCCGCTCATTCGGCAACGACAGCGTCGCCGACACATACTTGACGATATCCTCCTCCTTGAGCGGCGACAGCGTGATCTTGGTGGTATTCGTCCCCCCAACCCCCCTCGGAAAATCATCCGACTTGGACGGGCTCAAGATCCTCTGCACCGTCTCAAACGCCATATCCTCCGGCCGGTACGTGATAATCAGCATCAACTTCAGCCTGACGCTCACAATCTGCGTGATCAGCTCCAACGACTCATCATCCGCATACTGCAGGTCATCCAAGCAGAAGCAAATAAACTTGTGCTGCGTAAACAACCTCAGCACCTCCACAAACGTGTTCAGCAACCTGTTCGTCTTGGTCGACACCCCAGCGCGCAGAAAATCCCTCGGATTCTGCACCGCCGCCGACGCGGACGTCGCCCTCAGCACGCTCGGCGCCAACAACGCCGGCGACGACCCCCGCCGCCTCAAATTCGGCCGCGGCGACTGCGGCGTCGACGGCGGGCGCAACGACCCCGCCGAATCCGTCGGCGGCAGCAGAAACTCCGGCAGGCCGAGCACCTTGTGCAGCATGGGCCACACTGGCCTTACATACTGCTTCAGCGCCTGGTGGAAGGGGGTATCCGTGTTGCGCTCGCCCTGCACCTGCCGGAACAGCGACGAGAGCAGCTTGAGCAACGGGCCGAACGGCGTTTTCCTCGCGCGGTCGAACTTGGCCGTCGCGCAGTAGCCTATCCGGCGCGCGTCGCCGAGCACCGATTGCACCAGGCAGCTCTTGCCCAGCCCGCCGGCGCCCTCGATCAGCACGATCTCGCAGTGGCCTTGTCGCCTGAACTTGGCTGAGCCGAGCTGGCGGGGCAGGCTCGCGCTGGAGGATTCTGTCGCGGCAGTGGCGCCGTGTCGGGAGGGTTCTGAGCTCTGCCCGTCGACGGTGTTGCCGGCGTCGAGCAGCGCGTTCCTGGTGAAGATCCGCGGCGGCCGCAGCGGCCCCGACATGGTCGAGGTGCCTGACGAGAGGGCCGACATGGAGCCCACTGCTGAATCAGCCCCGTTGGGCGAGGGGCGTATCCCGGGCGCGGGCTTGGACTCGGGCTGGGTGGGGGTGTAGCCGTTCTGGCGGGCTGGTGGGCCGCCGACGGAGCTGGTGGCGTCGCTGGAGGCGTCGCCGGCGTCGTTGTTCTCGGTGCCGAGGCTCGAACCGTCGGAATTCCGGGTCGCGACGCCCTCGTTCTGGCCCACGGCGTGGTTGCTCGCGAACCGCTCGATCAGGTTCGCCAGCTCGGCGCGCTCGCGGTCCCGGCCCAGCATGGCGGTGGGTAACCTGAAGGATGACGAGACGTCCCTTGAGCCGATCTGCCAGTCTTTCAACGCCGCCGAATTGCCGTCACCGAGCATCTGCTGGACCTGAACCAAGTCATACCGCAACCCGCCGGCTGAGTGGTACCTGTCGCAGACATTCTTGGCCGTGCACTTCTGGATGATCCGCCCAATGACCTCAGGGATGTCCATCCGGATGGCGGTGACGCTGGGGATCCTCCGACCGAGCACCGCCTGCACAATATCCAGCGGTGTGTCCCCCTGAAACACGGGCTGCTGTGTCAACAAACTCCAGAACAGCACACCCAGGGAGTAAATGTCGGTGCGGGTATCGGGCTCGGCGGGCATGCGCCCCGTCTGCTCGGGACTAATGAACTGCAGCTTGTGCTTAGCCCCGAGTGCTTTAGACAGGGCGGACCAGCCCGTGCTCGTCAGGCCGTGTTCAAAGGACCGCAGGCCGGAGCCGAACGAGACGAGCTTGACCCGGTTCGTCTCGATGTTGTAGTGGAAGGCGTCCCCCCGGATCTCGCCATGGATGATGCCCTGTCCGTGGTGGACAATCTCCAGGCACTGCGCGGCCCCAATGGCAAAGTCGAGGAAGGTCCGCAGACTGACGGGGGGCTCCAGAGTAGGGGGTTCTTTCCGGCAGGCCTCCCACCGCTCGTTCTTATCCCTCTTCCCAAAGTAGAAGGCCGGGCCAAAGTCCAGCACCCTGAACAGATAATTTGGCCCCTGGTCCTCGTAGATGGCGACGATGATGGGCCCTCGGTCGCCGGGGGCGGGGGGCAGGCGCACGAGGTCGAGGGGACGCACGATACGCTCGCCCTTGGGGTCGATGCTCGCGACCAGGCTCTTGGAGATGATAAAGGCGCGCTCCTCGCGGAGCAGGTGGTACGAGACGCGGGCGACGACGTGCTGCTCGACGACGGGGGCGTCGGTAGCGGTGGACGAGGAGGTGGGCGGGAGGGAGGCGATGGAGCGCTCCGAGATGGAGTCGGTCTCGGATATGGAAAGATGTGAGCGGTGCTCGTTGGAGGAGGCGCGGCTGGAGGGGGAGACGTTGGTGTGTACGCCGGCGGGGCTCGTGGTGTGGTAGGAGGCGGCCGGGGTGGTGACGGCGTTGGAGGCGGTGGCGGGGGTCGAGTAGGGCGAGACGAACCTCGTCCCGAAAACGTGCCAGTTGTCGTAGGTCGAGTGGAACGAGGGCCGCGAGTCGTTCCATGTGTAGCCAGATATCTGGCGAAGACGTTCGAGGATGCGGGCGGGCGACTGCGCCTGGTCGTCGAACGGCGGGGCCGCGGCGGCTGCGGCAGCCGAGTCCATGGTTGCGCGGTGTGGAGGGGTGGTAGAGGGGTTGGCGGGGTGAAGGAAGGGGGAGGGGGATACCTGAGAAATCCGCAAGACTCAAGTATCAAAGGCTGTCCGGGCAGTCGTCGTCGTTGGTCCTGTCATGTTCTTGGCCCAGGGCTCGGTCGGGTTTTGGCGAGCGTGGGGTGCTGCCCGGTCCGGTGGGTGGGATGTATGATGTCGCCAGTGTCCCTGTCCGGATTGATCCTCCTCGGCGCAGGCAGGTTTTGGTCTGCCGTGCCCTGCCCGCAGGCGAGTCGAGTGGCAGGATTCCCGGGGGAAATGCGGGGCCGTCGAGGTATGTACTCGGGTTGGCTGGGGTGCTGCTCGGGGAGAGCTGCTGGGGGGGGGAGTGGGCGCTGCCCGCAGTGAGCCTGTTTGTCGAGACGAGGCCTGTCGGTTCCGTCGTCGTGGCCGTGGCCGTGGGAGAGGTCAGTTGTCAGTCGTAGGTTGTAGGTTGAAGGTTGCGGATGGCGAGTCGTGGATGGCTGCGGCGTGCCCAGACTCGACTCTGGCTAAGGTAGTGGTAGGTCGGGGATTCGGGGGAGTGGTTGTGTGACGGTTGTGTCTGTCTCGCCGCTGCGACGTCGTGCTGCTTGCTTCCTGTGTCGTGCCCGGCTACCGCTGCCGTCGGCCTCTGCAGGAACTGACTGCGGGCAGCGTGGCGCTGGGACAGACGAAGCGAACCGATCCGACTCGCGGGGCGAAGGGGCCCACCTCGCTGCTCACTCCCTTGCTGCTGCTTGTCTGCGATGCACTGCTTGCTGCTTTGTCCCAACTATCGGGCACTCAGTAAACTCGATCAGTCGCAGAGCTCAGGTCACCCGTCCCAACTGGGCCATAGTGCGGTTCTCGGGAGGGTGGTGTGCCATGTACATACATCAGTGCGTGCGTGATGCGTGATGCGTGATGCCTTCTTCTGCGTGGGTGCCGTCTCTGTGGGTGTGGTGTGGTGTGGTGCGTCGTGGTGTGTGGTGTGCTGCTTGAATTGCAGCCAGGCAGACTGAACAAGACCCCGTGTGGGTTTTGGGTAGGTACTGCAACCAAACCTGATGTTGCAGATAGCGCGGGGATGGAGGGGCGAGGGAGGGGGGGAAGGAGAAGTGGATGGACCAAGCAAGCAACTAGCATCCACTTCAACCATGGAAGCAAGCAGGCCTGAGCTAACCCGTCAATTAGTGAGCAAGCAGTAATGCGACAGCGGCACTCCCAAGCACTCCAGCAAACAAAAACCACCTGTGGCGGCCCTCGACTTGCCGTCCTGGATTGCAGCCAAGCAGCCGGCGGGGCTCTCAGGGTCGGCTCGAGAGCGGGTCTGTTTCAACAAAGGGCATCTCTCCTCTCGAGGAGGTAACTCGTACGGATCCGGCACCCACTCGCTGCCTGTTCGACATTACGAGAAAGATCTCCATTTCGCCGCCTGCTTCTGCGCTCGGAAAAGCAAAAAGGCAAGACCCAAGCGGAAGATCCTCCATCTGCTCAAGACATCCCAAACCGATGGCGGTGAAAAAACCAAACTGAAGAATTCCTGCGCCTGCGGGGCAAATCCCCCCCCCTTAAGGCATGGCATGGATGCAGAAGTTGGAATGGCGCATGGACGGACGACAGCTGCATGCAGCCAATGCCATGTGCTTGCGTCCCCAAGCCCGCGTGTTGCGACACCGTCAAGAAACCCCAGATTGGGACAAGCCGCGGGAAATGTCGCCAACCTTGGCGTCCAATATCTGCGAATAGTGCGTGACACTTTGGGGGGGCATTTGGTCAATTTCCATCACCGAAACCCTCCAAAAGCATACCAGGATGGACGAAAACAGACTGGGAGTGATTCCAGCAATTTCCCCATTTCTCTTCCCCCGCTGACCACGTTCCAAGCACGCCTTGCCCAGCCCTCTCATCAGCTTCCCATGTAGTTGTCCTGTCGCTACAGCAAAACCGACCTGCACTAACAGCCCAGCCCAGCTAACCCAGCCCAGCCCGCCTCTGCCACAGGCAGCAAGCCGCCCGCCATTGACGTCACCAGTCAGGACACCCACGGGCGGCTGCAGCCAGCCCCAATCCCGCTCCCCGGTTAGTTCCACCACCACACACCGCCGCAGCCGCCGCCAAACCAAAAGCCTGCCGCCACGCCTCACCAGTGACAGACCAGGTAGCGCCACCACAACCTCCGCCTCACGTGAACGCCACGAACCACCACCACCACCACCACCATCAGCCAACACGCACAAACACACAAGATTCCCTCAATATTGTTTTATATTCTATCGCCCACCCCGGCGTCGTCTATAGAGCGAACCGCTAGCTAGCAAATCTTCTCTACCCCGGGCATTTAGTTTATTTATTTACCAGGCGCCATCTTCCCATGCCCGTCTTTGGCCCGCCCACCTGCCCTTCCAAAAAAGAGAAACCGCAGCACGACCTCGCCTTGGGCAGAGCCTCTGAGAGGGGGACTGCCCAACAACAAATCCCGCTGCTTTCCCCTTCTTGCAAACGCATCACAAGGTTCCAAGGTCCAACGAAGAAATAATACCCGCGGCCATCAGGCACGCGAGTCGCCCGCATGACATCCATCAACAAGATACCAGCGGGGCTTGGCTTTTAGCGTCGTCTGCTGCGAACCGCCACGACACCTCACCCCTTAAGCCTGCGGCGCAGGGCGGGTAGGGAGGGGGCTGGCGGCAGCGCCGAACGCGAACGTCTGCTCGAGGCGGCGCTCCGTGTTCTGGCGCGAGTTGACAAAGTCCGGGTAGTTGAGGGTGAGCTCGACGGCGCCGGTGACAATGTTGTCGACGGCCTCGACGCCGAGCATGAACGAGTGGTCCTGGTTGCCGACCTCGTAGCGCCAGCTGCCGAAGCGGCCGCGCGACCAGATGTCCATGTCCTGCAGCTTGGGCAGCAGCTCCTTGAGCACGCCCTCGCGCTCCAGCGACGGGGTGGGGTACCCCTGGTCGAACTTGCGGTGGTACGTCGACACGATCTCGTCGTCGGCCTTGATCATGTCCGTGTTGACCAGGCCCTGGATGCACTCCTTGAGAATGTTGGCCTCGTCGACGGGCTTCATCGTCGACTGCGACACCTCAAGCATGATGGACCAGTACGGGCCCTCCTTAGCCTCGGTGCTGTCCGCCGCGCTGCCGTCGCCCTTGTACAGGGTGGGGAGCTTGACGTCAGCCTGCGGCTGGTTGTAGTTGGAGTAGTTGGAGAAGATGGTGGCGCGGTAGAACGGGCAGTTGTCCTCGGGGAAGTAGAGCTGGCGGTGAGAGAATCCATGTTAGCTGTGGTCTACTTCTCAGAGAGAGGGAGAGGCGGGAACGTACCCAGCACTTGTCGCCGATGCGGTCAGGGCGCGCGCCGCGGATGCCGACGCCAATGACGTGGGTCGACGAGTAGTAGAGGCCCTTGGACAGCGTCACGAGCTCCTGGTTGCCCATCTTCTCAACGAGGCGGTCCACCGCCATGGTGTTGATCAGCTTGCCGTAGCCGATCGTGGTGCCGTCCTTCAGGGTGACGACCTTGCTCTGGGCGTCAACCTTGGTCACCTCGTTCTTGGCGCCGTACCGCTTCTTCTCCTCGGGAAGGGTGTTGGACACGGCGATCCAGATACCACCAGTGCCGTCGCGCGTGGGGAAGCGGAAGGTGGCGTTGGGGCCCCAGCCACCGGCAACCTTGTTGAGAATGACGTTCTTGGTGACCAGCTTGACATCGGGGGCGGCGACACGCTCGCCGAGCCACTGGCATTGCATCTGAACCCGACGTGTAAGTGTCCTGATCCACCGACCTCAAGATCATTCGGGCTGCTTCCGTACCTTGGTCGTCGGCACGGCCCACACCTTGTAGTTGTACGGGCGCATGAAGACGTCGGCAACACCCTCGCCGCAAGTCCGCAGAATCCACTCGTCAAAGTTCTGGGGCTTGGTGGTGGCGACGCGGGCGGCCATGGCGGCGTCGATGAGGCCGTCGACGCACTTCACCTGATCCTCCTTGGGCAACATCGAAATGTTGTTCTGGAAGGGGTAGGGGACCCATTGGCTCTTGTAGCGGACGTACGAGATGCGCTGGTGGGTGGACCAGTCATCGTCCTTGGGCAGGGCCTCGTTGATGCAGTCGTCGAAGTACTTGTAGTGGGAGAAGATGACGTGGCCGCCGACGTCGTAAAGCTGCGAGAGTGAGGGCGTCAGCGGTGGGCTCGACCTCGACCGAGTGGTCGACACAGCAGCATCAAGGAGCTGGAGCTGGAGCTGTGGGCGGCGGGGTGACTTACGAAGCCCTCGGGGGTGACATCAGTGGAGGCAAGGCCGCCAGCGGTCTCGTTGGCGTCCAGGATCAGCCACGAAGGGCCATTCTAGCAGCGAGCATGGCGAGTTAGCAAACTCGGCCAACTGGGCAGTGGGCGGAGAGGCAACAGAGGCCATTGGGCGGCGGCGGTGAACGCACAAGGTGGTTAAGGCGCTTGGCCGCACCGAGGCCGGTCGGGCCGGCGCCGATGACGAGAACGTCGACATTACTGTGGGATCCCGGTCAGCGAGGGCCCCCGAGGTCGAGCTCTACCACGCGGCATCGTGGGCGCGGGCCCTATGCAACTTACATATCCGCCATGGTGAGAAAAGCGAGAGTGTGGACCAAGTGCGGGGCAGAAAGTCGCGGTGAGGGGAGCTGCGGGCAGGAGCTGTTGCTGGGTTTTGCAAAGATACGAGATCCAGGCAAAACGCGAGACGACAAAAACACAACAACGGCGACAAGCTGTGCGGTGCCGAGGGCAGGGAGGAGAGGAGAGGCTGGGCTGGGAACGCGAGATCGCGGGTGGTGTATTTTCCCAACAAAGTGGTGGTGGTTATGAGGGTGCGGCCACACTTTTGGACCCTGGGCGGGGGGGCGCTTGTTGTCTCTGGGCCTGGTTGCTGGTTGCCAGGATGGCCCGCCAGCTGTCAGGCCCCAGAAAAAAAAAAGGGGCGAGGGG
>FTDQ01000159.1_pt1 | contig 12046 bp, 4 predicted proteins | sample 1640001 | NCBI WGS metagenome assembly FTDQ01 (sample SAMEA3914869, study PRJEB12502) | metagenome | biome: forest; material: soil | place: USA | collected 2012-03-12 | depth 0.1 m
CCCCCCCCCCCCGGCCCTTTCCCCTGGCGCATTGTCTGCAGATCTGTAGATCTGCAGATCCGCTAACCGCTCGTCTGGTAAATCCACATAGGTGATTCACAATCCCGGAACGCCACCCGAAGGCGATCTAGCCCAGTTTGGCAGCCCGGACCTGGTATGCGTGTGCGAAGAGCCGTACGAGCGCTACAGGAGCGATGATGTTCAGGCACGGCTGGACGAGTACCGTCTAGAACACTGCCGGAATGTCTTTCAGGTCTCGGGCGTCCCCGCGGGCGATCTGGTCGAGGCGGTCCGGCATCTGTGCCGTCGCGGGCGCTACATCTTTGCGACAGACCTCGTCAAGGACTTTTACGAGAGCTTTGGGCCGAGCTGGCCTGACTTCGTCGCGGCGGTCAAGGAGGAGCAGAGCCGCTAGGGACGCCACCGAGTTGCAGTTTCCAGCAGAATCCTGAAGGTGGCGCGGCTGGCTGGCTGTGGTTGGGCAGCTTTCACCCTTGCGTTGGGGGCGGCGGGAGGGAGTTCGGGCGGGGGTGAGCGAGGTATGGCACATGAGAGTTCATCGCTAGGGCTCGAGGGACAGGTCTGCGTCATTGCCATTGGATGGTGTTTCGAGCCGTCGTGCCCACCAACACGCAACCCTCTCTGTCTCCAATGTTTTCCAAGTACGCACACAGTCCAATGTAACTACCTCATACAGGGACGCTATTGATAAAATCCACCCATCTGTCCGCAATCGACTCATAGAAGCCTTCGCGGTTGGTCGTGATGAACAGATGCTCTGCAATGTTGGAGAGAGAACGGACGAAATCCCTCAGGCCGTCGCTGCTCATTGGCGGCACCGAGTTGATCATCAGGCCGTAGGCAGAACGCTGCGGTGGCAGCGCAGCCACCGCCTGCCGGCTCGCTTGCCAAGAGCCGTAATCGTCTTCGAAGACGACCGTGACATCCGGCTTCACCTCATCGAAGCGCGTGTCGGGAATCGTGCCGGGATTGTAGATCGTCTGCCCCCCCGCGGTCCCTGCAGCGTCAGCTGAATCATCCATGTGTGATGTGTGATGTGTTGCTTTGGGCTGGCAGGCAACCTTGGCATGCCAGGGGCGGGGAGGTGAACTGACCCTCTTTGGTCCCTGCAGGCCGGTGGCGCTCTTGATCGACTGTCCGACACGGCGCAGGAAATCGACCGCGCTTGCCGAGTATTCGTGCGGTGCCTCATCCAAAAAGATGCCATGCATGGCGAGGGAGCTATTGCTTGAGGACCAGCCCGCGTACACATTGATGTCGCCGAGGACTTCGGTGATGTTCCTCGTGGCGTACCCGGTGCGCACATATCCGAGGAGTTCCGCATTGGGATATGAGCTGAGCTTGGCGACAGCCTCGGTGTATTGCTCGTTTGGGAGCGCCCCGTCCCCGGGTCCGCTGTCGGGATTCACGATCACAGTGAAATGCAGGTTGGGACGAAGTGCTAACCTGATATGTCCACCGCCCAGTCAGCCTGGAAAACGGGCACAAGGAGGCAGAGAGCAAGCAACTCACGCATCATACACGGGCCTCCACGTGGAGCTGTCATGAGGGTAGATGTACAGCGGAAGGATGACAGAAGCCGGCGCTGGCTTGGAGCCCTTCTTTGGAAGGAGGATGGCAAGGGGCACAACGAGGGCGACGAGCGCAACGACGACGACAGCAGCAGCTAGAGCCCAAAGCCGTTTGGTGCGGGGCCAGCGCTTGGGCAGAAGTGCATTCAGGTCCATCGTTTCGGGTGAAGGAAGGGAAGAACGAAACGAATGACGGCCGCTGCTCGCCCGAAGAACGAAAACAGCAAGAAATACGGATTACGGCGGGGCACAGGGTCCAGGAACTCTGCACTTGGTTGCATGGGATCAGAATTCAGCTCCTGATACTGTGGCTGAAGTGTGGTCAACAGGCAGCCCTCGGTTTTGTGACATGTTCTTGGCGCAACGCCGGCTCCCGGGTTCCTTGACTCGACAGTATTAGGCGGACTCCCGGGGGCGTCTTGATCAACATGGCTGATACGACGACGCAACGACCTCCCTCGAGGCTTGCTCGCCTTCGTCGTCTCTGGAATCCAACGCGGCCGATGACATGGCTCGAAGCGGGCAGGGCCTGTGCCTGGCCTGTCCCAGATTGGAGCTCTGACTGCCCTGCGTGCCCGGCAGGACCGCGATCCCTGCGTCCTCCCTCCCCTTTTCACTCCCCCTCCAGCATTATTAGTTTGTGATTCCCTCTCCGGGTTCGGCAGGATGACCGAAAACGACTCACGGGACTTGCCTTTAACGTTTTTTGTCCTTTTTCGTTTCCTTATGTCTCGTCCACCGGCATCATGGAGCCGAAGTACCTAGGACTGTCGGCGGTTGGCTGGCATCGGATGCTCAACTCGCGGTGGGAACAGGTGGGAAGACATTCTGAGATTCAACACCGGCAGGTCCATGGCTGTTTGCTGACGATGTACGTGCGGGTAATTAAAGGTACTGGCAATCCTGGTTGTTTCTACCGCTGTCCTAGCCCTGTCATACGCTCTCTACCACGCCACCCGGTTTGCTCTCCAACGTTCCAAGGTGAGCAACACGCCGTCCTCCCAGGCGTTGCCGTCGGGATGTCGAGTCTAAGCTCACACTGTGATAGCATCGTCGTCGTAGAGCGCCGATTCCCAGGCCGGTGGGCCGCTATCTAAGACGCTTACGAGGCACCCACAAGGCCGTCGTTGCCAAGTCGTCTCGAGAGGATCGTCGAGGGACAGAGCTCAAGTCCTTCGGTGCCTTCTTGGGCAGCTTGACGAGTCCACCGACCAGTGACCAAGAGCATCTCCTTTCTAAATGGGACGTACTGGTCGTCGACCCTCTGCAGGCGGGGGTTGTGGACGGACTGGCCTGTTGCCCGCCCCGTTCCATCCATGTCGTTGCCCGGCTTGACATACCCGGCATCGTCACGCCAGGTGCCGACCTGGACAACGAGGACGTCATCATCGACCACCTGGGCGCCGTCGTCGACATCATCAACACGCGGGTAGCAGGCACCGACGGGCAATGCTTGTTCACCGGCCTGCTCCTGGCGGGTTTCGCAAAGCATTTCCGGCCCGCTGTGGTCAACGAGCTGGCGCGGCTCATCGGCGACATGGGACTGGACCTGTGGCTCGAGCTTTCCCACCCCGAGTACCTGACCGAGGGCGAGGCGTGCAGCATTGACATGGGTCTTATCCAAGGCCTCGTGTATCGCAACGGCATGATCGGGCCTGACGGCGGATGGCAGAGCTTCTTCCAGATGACAGCGATGCGGACCGTCATGCGCGCCGTCGCGGCCCAGAGAGTTGCGCACAGCATTCCACTCGTCATGTGGGAGACAGTCGGGGACACGGTCGAGCTGGAGTATGCGACCCTCGCGCGCGCCCACAGGCTCTACGCCTTTTACAATGCGCTGTCCTGGATCGGCCACGAGGACGCCCTCACCAACGCCGAGGCGGCCAAGACGCGCACATTTCATGCCAAACCGCTGGGGGCCCTCATGTGGCTCAAGAACGAGGGGAACATGGCTGCGCACGCCATGTGGCGCGCCAACAACGACGTGTGTTCGACGGCCGTTGGTCATGCGCAGGAGCTGTACGAGAGTTTGGAGTGCCTGGTCCCCGGCCTTTCCTCGAGGCTGCGGCTTCTGCCGCCGCCGGCGGCGGCTGGCCGACCGGTGAGCGAATCCGACACTGCCGTGCCCAGCAGGTCGCCGTCGGTAGCTCGCGGCTACACCACACCCGACCCCTTATCAACCTCCTCCAGGGGCGAGGACTTTACGGGCCTGGGTTGCTTTCAGCTCGGCCACGAGCCGACGTTCGCCGAGTTTGACGACTTGCGTCGATCGCAGCGCAGGCTGCGAGACCTCAACCTCCTAGCCAGGGTAGAAGGAGACAGGCTGGCCGAGGCCCGCGCGCGGATTGGGGTCCTGCTGGACGCTTCCCACGGCCTGGGCTCGTCGGTGTCGCAGGCCGTCGGCGACTTGCTCAACGGCCTCGGCAGCACAGCGGAGGACGGCGGCTGCGGCGGCGGCGAGCAAGCCCCTCCTCCCCGCATCAGCATCTTCTCCGGCCTCCACTCGGCCTTCCAAACCACGACGGGAGCTCAGTACTGGGGCTTGTACGACTGGGAACCCGAGGCCGACCATCTCGTTCTCTACCTGTCCAACAAGGCCGAGGACACCGCAGGCACCACCCTCCACACATTTCTGTCGGCCCGGAATTGCACGCGCCAGGACTGCTTCCTGGCCGAGCATGCCATGGGCGCGAACAACGGCGGCGGCGAGAGCAACAGCGGTCCCGACAAGACGTGGAAACTGCCGCCCCGTCTGTTGCGGGACATCGAGCAGCTCTCCCCAGCCGAGGCTCTGCTGCTTCTCGAGCGCGTTCAGTCCGCCGGACCTGACTTCTGCCCCGGCCTGCTGGGCACCAGAATCCGCGACTGCCTCGAGTACCAGCTGATCGAGCTTCCCACGTTGGCGCAACAGCGCGCGATGGGTTCCACGGCCTTTCTTGGGGGCGAAATCTCGGCCGAGGCCCTGGTGGCGTCCCGTCTCGAGTGGCTTGCGAGCAAGGGCTGCTCGGTCCCGGACCAGTCCGAGGCCATCGCACTCTTCAACACGGTCCAGGCACGCCTGTGCACCGTCCTGACAAGGTGCGAAGACGACGTCTACGCCCAGCTGAGCGCCGCCATGCAGGCGCTGTTGCGCAAGGGCCACGTCGACGCCGGCGTCGACATGTTGGCCCTGTCCGTCTTCTCCGCCTTCCGCAGGCTCGCGCTCGACGAGGTCTACCTGGAGGTGCTGGACCGTAACGTGTACCCCAACCTCTCGTACGACCAGCCCGGCTGCTTTGCAGAGCACTTTGCCCTGGGCTCGCGCTGCGATTCCTTCTTCGACACCAACGCACGGAACGTGGGACGCATCCTCGCCGCCCGCTACCGCGCCTACTACATGGAGCACCAGCCCCCCCTCCGCGAGGAGGGCTTCAAGCAGCTGCCGACGACGTACGCGGCCATGCAGGTCGACTTTGGCCCCGACGACGACGGCAAGGAGGCGCTCCCGTTCTACTACCACATCACCTTCTTTGGCATCTTTGCCCTGCCCGCTCTCTTCGACGTCATGCTCCTGACAACCATCGGGCGTGGCCTGTTCCTCACCACCTTTATGGCCTCGGTGGAGAAGACCATGGCCACGACGGCCCTCATGCTCGCTCTCGTCGTCAGCGGCGCCTTTGGCGCTTGGATCTGCTCGGGCGGGAGCTACTACTTCTTCGCCAGCGCCTTCCCCGTCATGAACCTCTTTGTCGTCACCCGGTTCGTCGCCGGCGTCGCCTTCACCGTGCTGATGGCCATCATCGGCTTCGCCATGCTCCTGCCGGCCAACGGCGTCATGGGCGCCTTGGTCTTTGCCTTCTACTTCGTCATGCTCACCACCTACATGATGGTGCTGAGTGCTCTGTCCATCTACCAGTCGCCCGGATCCAGCTTCCTCTCTGGGAGGACCGCCATCCTGTGCTGCATCCCCATCCTCTTCATCTCGCCCGTCCTCAGCATGTTCACTGGCAACGACATGCTCGTCTACGTCCCCGTCCTCAGTGCCTTCCTCGTCACCATTCTGCTTGCCGCCCGCAACACCATTGGGCGGTGGAGCTCGTGGCACCTGGGAATCCCCGTCGTCGCCGACGCCGAGGTGGTGCAGTGGTACCGGGGCGTCACGACCCTGGGCGAGTCGGAGCTGGCCAGGACGACGGACCAGCAGCTGATGCACTTGGCGCGCACCGCGCTGCACGCGGCTGTCTTGAGGGAGCGTCGCCGCCGCTGGTGGTGGTATTACTCGTCCGCATCCGCGGCGGCGGACCCCTTGGTTGCGAGGCTGGCCAAGGGCTACGAGTCGACCATGTTTCTGATGCGGTGGTACACCAACCGCACGAGGTCTCGCATGCCGCTGCAGTACGGCACAACCTGGAACCTCATGCTCAACACGGCCAGGGAGAGCATGATCAAGATGCAGAAGGGCCTCAAGCTCCACAGCGCCTTTTTGCACTGGCGCACCACCGGTCTCGACATCTGGTCGGGGCTCCTCTACTTCCTCGTCGCCCTCGCCGACAAGTGGGTTGCCCTGTTCACTGGCGCCAGCCTGGTTGGTCTCTCGGCCGCCAGCAGCGAGACATTCCGGCTCGGGGTCGGTTGGGGACTGTGCTACTATCTCGTGGGCGCCCTGATGCTTGACATCGTCTCGCAGCCGCTGTGGTCCCTGGCCAACGAGAAGTCCAAGGAGCGCATCGCCTCGCTCGAGGGCCTTGGCACCGTGACGGCCCAAGACGCCGCCGCGCGGCGTAGGCTGTACAGCACCAACCTCGCCCGCTTCTTCTTCCTGCACCTGTGGGCCGTCGCCGTGTTTGCGGCCCTGATGTGGGTTTTCCAGGACTCCCGGGACAACACCGTCATGTTCCTCAGCTACATAGGCGCGTACTCGGGCCTGCTCTTCTACCAGTACAACAAGATATTCCTCGGATTCGAAGGCGAGAAGCCCCTCGTCGTGGCCGTGGTCGTCGGCTTCCCAGCCGGGTTTGCGCTTCACAGCCGTCTGCCGGAATTCCCCTACAGCGGTGTCATCTCCCTGTCTGCTGCGACTTGGACGGCCGGCGTCGTCTCGCTATTCATGGCCAAACTGGGCTGGCCGGGCTGGCCGGGCTGGATTGGAGCAGGGTGGAGGCCGGGGGTGGTGACTCGCAGTGACGACGGCGGCGTGCCTCCCACGCCCCCAACCTGCTCTTATTCCGTGAGCACTCTCGAGCCTCACCCGGAGCTCTCCGAGGCAACCGTGTCCAAGATGTTCGAAGCAGCGCGGCGGCTTGGCCCAGGCAAACGTTGCTTGATCGACCCCGACCAGCACCTCGGGCTCGCCATCGCGAGGATTCTGTCGGAAGCGGGATCGCCCGGCTCTCTGGGCATGCTCCGGGACGCATTCCCTTCGGCCGAGCAACTGGCGTGGCTGGCATCCGAGAGTTGGCAGCGGCGCAAGACGACGGTCGAGCTCGTCTCGGCCAACGACTTTCCACCGTCGGAACCAAGGATCCGAGCCGTCGCTCGGAAGTCGGGCGGCGCACTGCACATCTTCGTCATCCTCGCCGCCGCCGACCGTGTGAGCGAGCAGGGGGTGCTCCACGACCACCTCCAACCAAGAGCCATCGCCGAGGCCATTGTCCAGGCGACGGCTGAGCATTGGCTCGGACTGTCGCACGACGTGGCCATGCTGTCTGAGTTGCTCGTCGCGCACCAAGCCGGCGACTACTTCATCTCCGTCCCGGAGGGAGTCAAGCGTCAGCTCGAGACCTACGAGGCCGAGCGCACCCGAGTTATCGAGGCCCACAACAAGACACTGCTTCGCCATCTCCTCCTCGGCGTCGATAGCGACAGGGAATGGGAGCAGCTGCCGCAGACTGTTCGATCTTTTTTGCTCCGTCGGTTGTGCGGATCGACGGCCTCTCCGTCGCCCCGTGACGAGGCCTGGCTCTGCGAGAAACTCGGCGTGCGAGGGCCTTTCGATGCGTGGATGGCCCAGTGCAGACTGGGCGCCGCACTCACCAGGGCCGTCCTGGCGTATGCCCGCCACCTCGAGTTGGATGCTGAGTTTGAGCCCCCGGCGGCCGCCTTCCCCTTGGGGCCTCAGCGAGACGAGCATCCACTCCTCACCGAGTGGGTGGCTGATGACGCCCAAGGATCGAAGCCGGGCGTCTTCTCGTCCATGGTTCACAAGGCCAAGATGGGCGTCAAGTTCTTGATTATCTCGCTCACCGCGGACCCCGAGTACCAGAGGGAGTTGGACTTGGTCCTGGGCGACGCGCCCTCTGTATGGCGCTGGCCCGTTGTCTTCTTCCTCAACGGGATCTGGGTATATTCCAAGTTCCTGCAGGGATTCCTCGTCCCCATCATCTTGTTTCACGGCCGGGAGAACGCGTCCGAGATCAGACGGCTTATCCGGGGCGCCACGACCGTACTCGAGAGGAGCCGGGTGACGACTGAGAGCTTCGGTGGCCCCTCCACTTTGTTCTGGGCAGCCCAGGAGGACGGCAGTCTCCGAGTGTCGCAGTACGCCGGGCGGCACGACCGTGAGCCCCAGGACCGGAAGACCCTGAAGGCCGTCAACACGTACGACCGGCGGCTGCTCCTCCGGCAGAGGGACGTTTATGCCAAGGAATCCATCACCAACTCGTTCCGGTACGAATACCAAGACGAGACGTCGAGGCTTCCAATGCAGCGCGAATGCGTAGCAGGCGCGCTCCAGGGGGAGATGGTGAAGTATGACACGCGCGGATACCAGAGGAGCGGATCGGCTATGCAGGGCGTCAACCGCGTCGACTGGAAACTGTGGTACCGCAAGAGCCCGAAGCACGAGGACGAGCTCCTCTGGGGCGAGTACGCGTTCCCTCATGTCACCATCAAGGTCCTCTGGAGCATGCCTCCCCGGAACCCGCAGGCGAGACTGGAGGAGTGGATTCCCTTCTCGGCCGTGACGGAAGCCACCTTCATCCAAGGCGACGACACGTACCACGCGTCCTGGGATTACGATCACAAGTTCCATCCCACGGTGGCGGTCACGCGGAACGGCGAGCCCGTCGCCACGCCGGCCATGATCAGCGAGGACTGGTTCCACGTGCTCAAGAAGCCCGAGAACTGCAGCTTCCTGGGCGAAAACCCGCTTCTGCCCTTCTGCTCCATCAACACCAACGCTGTGTCCCGCTTTCTCGGGCTCAACGCCAAGCGCTATCCGATCCCGACGTCGGTTGCGCGCACCCAGGTCTGGAAAGCATGGAGAAGCAGCCCCGACGTGGACGCCGTCAGCGCGCGCTGGCTCGACGAGAAGCTCGTGCGGTCCGACGCCGCGGTGCGTCCCTACTGGCGGCTGCGGAACATGGGCCGCCTCGCCGCCGCGAAGGCCTACCTTGACGCCCAGGCGGACACCATCATGGCACGGGTAGACGTGGACCCACAGACGAGCTCGTGGGTCCATCTTGCCTTCAAGATCAGCGACCTGTACAGCTTCGGCGAGGGTGGTGACGCGCGCATCAACACGAGAAAGCTCGAGTCCCAGCTCGCTGACAGCGACCGCGAGCTCCACGTGCTCGCCATGGACACATCGACCTGGCCCAACGACCCGGGCGGTGTGTCCAACTGCCGGAGGGACATGGTCAACAACCTCGAGAGCATCCGGTGGCACGTCGTCGCCGAGACGGCCAACGACTACAGCGTGCCGCGGTACCAGATCGAGCGCAACGTTCAGTCGCTGACCGTCCTCCCGCTCTGGGGGCTCGACTTTTTGAACCCGGCCCACGGCGTGCTCGAGACCACTCTCGACTCGGCCGTGGTCCAGCGGTCGGTTGACACTACGACGGCCGACATTGTGCGCGATTTCCTGCCCATCCTCACCAGCCTCGTCCGGTGCGCCCAGGCGATCCAGATCACGCCCCGGCACGTCGAGGAGGCCACCAGGGCGCTGGTCGACCTCAACACGTACTTCGACAAGTCGCGCAACTGGACCGACGTCTGGAAGCACCCCGCCGTCCTGCGGCGCTGGTGCGAGCTCTGGCTGTCCGAGGACATGAGGGACGAGGCCGTCACCATCTCGCAGTGGTGGGACTTTGAGCGGCCGACGCTGGGGAACCTCGAGAACGCGCTCGATCTGTGGTGCCGGTACCTCTTCATCTTTGCCCTCCCCGTGCCCGGGCAGATCCCGGACGTGTTCCAGGCGTCGCACCACTTCTGCGGCGCCATGTACGGCATCGTCTGCAAGGTGAAGCGCGGGTGCAGCCTGCACGTCTGGGACCACTGCATCAGCTTCCGCGAGTTCACCACCTTCATGAGCTCGGCCGTGTCGTTCGACGCGCCCTTTGTCAACAGCACGCTCATCTCGCTGACCCACCTGAGCTGCGTGCTGCTCGAGCACCACGCCGACGTGGTGCTCCCGTGCTGCGACTACTTCAACCCTGGCTGGGAGGTTGAGCTGGGGACGGCCGGGGGCGCACTCGAGCACCGCCGCACGTTTGAGCGCAAGATCGATCCCGTGGTCAACGGAATTAGCAACATGGAGAGCTTCGAGCCCATCCAGACCATCCGGACGGACCGGCCCACCGTCGTCATGCTGTCGCACGTGCAGTACCCCAAGGACCTCAAGAACGCCATCCTGGCCGCCGACATCATCGTCAACAAGTGGCGCTTCCGCGACTACCGGCTGCACATCTACGGCGACCGGGAGCGTCATCCCACGCTCGCCACCGAGCTCATCGAGCTCATCTCGTCCAAGAACCTGCAGGACCACTGCCTCCTCCTGGGGCTGGCCAACCCGGCCGTCGTGCTGCAGGACGCCTGGCTCTTCCTCAACTCGTCCATCTCCGAGGGCCTCCCGCTGGCCATGGGCGAGGCCGCCCTGACGGGCGTGGCCGTGGTCTGCACCGACGTCGGTGCTTCGTACTGCGTCGTGACGGACCGCGCCACGGGCCTGCGCTTCAGCGAGGTGGTCCCGCCCAACGACTCGGAGTCGCTCGCGCGCGCCCAGATCAGCGTCATGGGCCTCCTCGGGCCGTGGAGCGCCTATGCCGACGACCCGCCCGGCACCGACGTGCCCGAGCTGGCGTACCCGATGCCCTCGCCCGAGCAGGTGCGCCGCGTCGAGGCCCGCATCTACGAAAAGACGGAGCAGCGCCGCGCCCTCGGCCTGCGCGGCCGCCAGAACGTGCTCAAGAACTTCTCGGCCGACCGCTACCTGCGCGAGCACGAGCAGATGCTGTGGATCGGCAAGGACCGCAGCGCCGCCAACCGCGCCCGCCTCGCCGCCGCCGCTGCCGCGCGTGGGGATGGGGACGCGGACACCCCCGCCTCAGCCCGCGCTTCCAAGCGGCCGAGGGGGTCCAGGCTGACGCCGCAGTCGTGGATTTCTCTGTCGACCGAGAAGGAGGAGGCGAGGATGCAGTGGTGGTAGTAGTGGAAAGAAACTGGCCCCCGTCCCGACAACAGCCCTCGCTCGGGGGGAGCAGCAATTCGTCACACTTTGTCTTCTTTTTGTTTAATTTTCGGAACTAGTTATTGTGATAACTAGGATTTTATTTTATAGACAAGAGAGCTGCGCACTCTCTATTTTGTGCATGCTCAGAGGAGGACGCAAAGACGCAGGTTTGGGAAGCGCGGAAGCGGTGTGGCGCTGAGGAGGAGAGTCCGGATGGGTGAAAATTAATATTTATTCGTGAGGGATCATGCAAGTGTTGTTATGTAACAAGTCACATGATGAGGAGAGCGAGGAAATCGAGAAACTCGAGGTCGGCTGTTGAAGCCGAACAATACTGCCAACACGGGGCAGAGCTTAGGACGTCAGCAACCGCCACAAGTAATGAATGATTCCCACCACGAGTCGTCCACCAGCGGACGCACATGACATGACCCTATCCGCTTGCGAGGAACCGTTATGATCCAGCACGATATGTCGAATCGGCATGGCATGTTACGCCCTTTCCAAAACCCAGTTTGCTCTCGGATTGGGAGAGATATAGTACCAATGTCTATAGTTTACCAACTCGAACATAACTAACTGAGTTATGTCAGGTGAAAATTGAAACTTCGCGGCTCCCTCCACATGCAGGCGAAAAGGGCTGTTCAGGTTGAGCAGCCGCAGCCCTGTCCGCCCCGCCGACCCTGCAAGGCTTGGCAGGGGCTATTCCAAACCAAGTATAGCGTGGACCCCTGGCGCCTTCCGCGCCTCCGGAATCCGGTTCCTCGCGGCAGCCAAGTGGGGCAAGCGAAGATTCACGGGACTTCAACTCTTCAACCTCCAAACGACAAACAGCCAGCGCCAGACGAGACCAGACGACACGAGGGAGAGCCAAACAAAAGATGTACCCCCACCATGACGCTCCCCAACAACCGCAGCCGAGGTGACGGCGACCCCGCGCCGCCAGAGTCGTCACCTCAACCCCCCTCCTCTCCTCACCCCTCACCTCCATCTCACCCCTCATCTCACCCCTCATCCCCCACCCTCC
>FTDQ01000143.1_pt1 | contig 11839 bp, 7 predicted proteins | sample 1640001 | NCBI WGS metagenome assembly FTDQ01 (sample SAMEA3914869, study PRJEB12502) | metagenome | biome: forest; material: soil | place: USA | collected 2012-03-12 | depth 0.1 m
CTACATCCAGCCGGCGACGTGCACCGAGACGCAGTTCCGCACCATGTGGACCGAGTTCGAGTGGGAGAACAAGGTCAACATCAACAGCAAGGCCAAGACCCTGCGCGAGTTCCTCGACCAGCTCATGGCCTGCACCAACATGAACTGCCTCACCCCCGAGGCCAGCCTCAAGGGCGACTGCCAGTTCTTGAGCGCCAACCTGTACGCGAGGAGCGTATTCGGTACGTCTACCTCTCCCACCCCTTTACATAACAAGCATGCTAACCAGTTCTCTTTTCACAGGCGAGGACGCCCTCGCCAACCTCAGCATCGAAAAGGAGGGCGACGACGGGCCCATCACGGGCTTCCTCAGGATACGCAGCAGGTCGCAGGGGCTCGCCCTCAGCCTCGGCTCGCTCAAGGGCCTCAACAAGATCGGCTCGGCCGCTGCTTGAGTGGAGGTGTGGCGGTAATTGTGTCTGTCGGCCAGATGTATGCGAGCTGGGGCAAGGGGGGCTGCGCCCCGCTCTCCCGTGTTATGCCGGGGTGTTGGGGGAGGCTACCTACGACGTGGATGTAGGAGTTCAGGTTGGTTAGAAGCGTAGGGGACGGGGGAGAAGGGGGGTGGTAAAGTCTAGGCCCAAAATTCAGAGCAGGATGCGAAAAGGGGCGGGCGGGGTGTTGGGGAGGTCGGGGAATGATGTCGTTAGACTATACAGCCCATGAAATTCGACGTATTCTGTGTTTGAAGCAAGTAAGCAATCAACGAGGACATGGCATGGTATGCATGGCAGGCAGTGGCGTCGAAAACGAAACCTTCGAGACTCAAATTCGGGGTATTTCCTATTCTGTGCCCAGTCTCGTCTCCCTGCCCCTCGTGTGGGCACTCACCCCCCTTCCTTCAGTCGGCAAACCTGCCTCCCTTCCCTCCTCGCCTTCCTTCCAAATACAAGATAGAGTCGTATGTTCGTCGCGGGCTGTCGAGGTTGAGCGGACCCCCAATCGATCGATGGAACCATGAGCGGGTCAACAACCCTCCAACCCCTCCGCATGAATACATCAACACCAAGATAGTATAAACGATCGAGTGAAACCAACAAAACAAGAAACAATAAGCGGGATATCAACCAAAGCCAAAAAGCCAACGACTAATATGTCATCAGAAACAAAACTCTGCCAACCAAGACCAGACAAGACAAGACAAGAAAACGGGAGTCATATATGGGACGGGACGGTTTCATATGCTGGTATGGTATGGTATTTCGTATGGGCACGGCAAACGGTTATATGACGACCGGAAATCGAGACAAGAAGCCTGACAAGAACTAGGTGGAAAGGGGGGGAATGTAGAAAACGGACGGGGGTATCGTTGAAAGTGTGAGGGTGTCATGGTTGAAGGCCATGATGAAGCTGAAGTTGCCGCTTATGTGGGCGGTGGGGGGTGGTAAGATATACAAAAGTGTGGTGTGTCGGGGGTGGTGAGATGCTGAGCAGCGCATTGGTGAGCGTGCCTCGCCTCGGGGTGAGTTCGAGATGGAGGGGGTATGGCGCGGGAGGGGCGTCTGCTGGGTGCCGTCGTGCCAGGAGGTGAGTGGCCAGCGGCATCTGGGCTGTGTGGCTGAGGCGGTGCCCGGGTGCGGGAAAGCGGCGAAGGGGCGCGGTGCTTGGTAATTAGTGGTGCGCTGAGCGATATGCCCCTCCTGCTTGGCGCTTTGGTGGGAGGGAGAACGGAGACTGGGCTCCTTCGCCATGGATGCCAACAACTGAGTTGTTGTTCATTCATGTGGTTCCCCCGGCCGTAGTGAACCTCAGTTCTACCGGTTAAACACCAAGGCATTGACCACATGACCCTGCTTCCATCCCTGGTCCATCAGGGAGGCGTTCTCCTGGAGGATCTTGCCCATGTAGGCGATGCGGATCTTCTTGTTGGACGGAATCTTCACACATGAACCGTCAGTAAGAACCATCCCGCTTACAGACGGGAAGGAATGAGGGAATCTCACCTTGGCCTGCTCTCCAATGAGCCTCGCAACCCGGCGGACGGGGTCCGCCTTATCCACCGCCACGTTGACGTCCCGCGACCCGTCGCTGAGCCGCGCCCGGATGGTGATCTGGTCCCGGATGTCCACCACGGCCTTGCCCTTCTCCTCGCGCCGCCGCTCGGCCTCTTCGTCGGCGAACTCCCGGCCGGCCTCGTCGCCGGATGTCAGGCCGGCTTTGGCGTCGTTGAGGTCGTCGTCTTGGGGTAAGCCAGGCGCCCGGAGGAGATTCTGGGGGTCGGAAACGATGTGGTGGAACATCTGGTAGTAGTTGCCGAACGCATCATAGGCCCCGTTGTAGAGATCCCCCGTGGGCAGGGTGATGTCCGCGGCATCGAGGATGCTCTGGGCCGTCGCCATGGCTACGGCGGGGTCCTCCTCGCTGGGGCCGTCGTCCTCGCTCACGCGGCGGAATTGGTTCATGCGGGCGGCGTCGTCGGCCGTCCACAGCACCTCCAACGCGGCATGCAACGTCTGCCATATCTCCTGCCTCCCCGTGACGCGCGTGTCGAAGAACTCGACTCTCTCACGGCGCAGGGCGGCCGGGGTCCATTGTCGGTCGTGGCTGGTCCACTCGTGGCGGCGGAGGGGCTTGTTGATGTGCTGGGCGAGAGGCTGGTGGGACTGCCTGCGGCGGCGGCGGGACGTCGAGGGGAGGGTGGCTTCGTCGATGCCGGTCTGGGAGCCTGAGGTGGCGGGGGTTTGGGCGGCGTCGTTGATGGCGCGGGCAGAGCCCGTGGCGGCGCCGCCCGAGTAGGGGGAGTTGGGGTCCCCGTCGCGGGAGAGACAGCAGCCCTGCGAATGATGTCAGCGAGACGTGGGTTGGCGCAAGGGGTAGAGGAATGCGCAGATGCGGCCGGGGAGGAGTCATGGGCGTGGTGAGCGTCCGTCGCACAGGACCCCGAGACATGGAGAGTTGCGGGAGCCGCTCGCTCTCTGGGTGGGATATGCGCGGGGAGAAGACTGCAAGGAGGAAAAGTACGAGACAGATATTCAACATACCATTGCAGTCGAGTTTCTTGCGATGCCGACTCGGCGCTCGATTTCGCACTCCGTGTGGCCGCTCGATCCAGGCGGCTGGGTAGCTAGTTCATGACGGCGCAGAAGGACGGAATGGGTCCCGAAGAAGCGACCTCTCGGGGCGGCCCTCGTTGGGTTGGTGCGCGCCGGCTTGGTGGATAGTGTCGAGTGCGTCTGCGTGTGTGCGCCGTTGAACCTTGGCCGGCTCGCACTTAGTTGATTCCTCCTCCTGAACAAGAACCCCGCGCGCAACAAGCTGGGCGTGGGCGTCTGGCGTCTGGCGTCTTGAAAGGGGAAAGGTGCCAGAAAAAAAAAAGAGGAACCAAGTGTCACCTGGGCGGGCTCAGCGATAAGCTCCCCCGACGCAACACGGCAGGCAATCCAACCAGGGGTAGGGGGTGTCGAAGGTGTGTGTGGGTGATAAGGTGGTCTATGTGTCGATGTTTGAGTGTCTTGTTCTTGCGCCTGTGCTTGAGCCTTGCCTCGCTGGCAGCCAGGACCCCACCGGGTTTGGCCAGTGTGGGCATCAATGGCCATCAGCGTGGGCGCGGTCATGGCCCTGGAACCCGTGGCTCGACCGCTCTCCGCGCGCCTTGGTTCGCTTGGCTGTGGCCCGCTGCGGGTCCTTTTCCCATGTGGGGTCCAGCCCTAGCCCAGTCCGGCCAGGCGATGCTGCTTGGGGTGGGATTGGGGGGGGGTTATCAGGAGAAGGACTGTGACAGGGCAACCAGCGATTTCAGACGGGCCGCGTCAAATGACTGCATTACGGCATTCTGTGCAGCGTGTCGCAAGATGGCACTCTCTTGGCCCTCCGCGATTCCGTTCGCAGCAAACGCATGTCACGGCATCGCAGTTTGGTTTGGATGGCGGGGATGGGAGTCACTGGATACGGGCATGACGTTGGGCCTGCGGATGCACAAGCACGAATCCGGGCACAGCCAAGGGGCGGATTCTGGGGGGGTCTGGGGGACCTGCTGGGGGGTTTTGACAGGGGTTGGGATTAATAGGGTGGGGCTCAGTGATGGCTTGACACTGAGCTGAGCCCGGTTCAGCATCTCTGACATTGCTGACCTCGCATCGCAAAGTGTCAGGGCAATACCGAATGCCGTCATCCCCGATTATGTACTCTTTCCGGGGCATCTCGTATCTATTGACAACGTGCCTGGGCCAGGGGCCGTTTTGTTTGTCGTTTGTGCTTCTGCCTCGGGTTGAGGGCGTTCAACACCTGCACCACGAGATGGGCTCATGCGCTGATGCGACCCAACACGCGGCGTGCAGCTGCAGCTCCCGGCTTCCTGCGCTCCCTCAACGCCACCGTTGCGGTGTCTCGAGACAGCAAGTGCATACGGCTTGCATGAAAACTGCATGCTCGCTTTTTCAACGCAGCTAGGGCAGGCAATCAAGGCCTCGCTCTCACTCTCACCACAGGAACCCCCGGCACCGCTTGGTCCCGCACAAGCACTTGGTCATGTCCTTGATCTTGGCCGGGTCGTGCGCGTCATCGTCCTCCTCGGACCCGTCCACATAGTCGAACGTCAGCTCCGTGCCCGCCGGTATGTCGCGGACGGCGAACAGCGCCAGGTCGTGGATGTGCTTGTCGGCGCGGTCGCCGACGCGCGCAAAGATGCGCAGGTTGGGCTCGCAGCTGTGGTTGATGAAGCGCGTCGGCCCGCTCATCCACTCGCCGTCCACCTCGAGCGGTGCGCCCGCCAGCCGCGGGTCCAGCGAGTCCGGGTCCGAGAACTTGTCCAGCGCGAAGAGGTACACGTCCTTGCGCTGCGAGATGGTCGACTTGGCTCGCCGGCGGTCGGCCTCCTTGCCCGTGATGATCTCCCCCAGGTAGCGGTCCACGAACTGGCCGCGCTTGAGGTCGACCTGGCACTCCACGCCCCAGCCGCGATCTTCGGTCCGGAAGATACGGAGCGGCACCGTCCTGCCGCGTTCTACCACCCGGTTCGGGCATGCCAGCGAGCAACTGCACCCCTCGTGGCACTCGTAAATAGGCTCGCGGCTTGTCAGGATCCTACTCCTCAGCAGCCCGGCCTTGAGTCCTTGCGAGTGGTAAGCGAAGCGCTTGCGCCGTGTCCCTGGCGCTGAGAGATCCTCGTCCTCCTCGTCGCTGTCGGGTCCCATTTCGTCAAGGCACTGGCAGGTATTGTACATGCAGTCCTTGTCGTCCTCGCAGTCGCAGCCTGTCCGGAAAGAGTCCTCGGCCACCGGGACATTGCTGGCGATGACGGAGTGGTCGATGAAGCGAAAGTGGGGGTTCAGGACACTGTCGTCCTCATCGTTGACAATCGTGATGGGAATGGACTGGTGTGTCGCAAAAGAGCGGATCTGGCACCAGTGGCAGTTCTCCTCTTCTTTCTTGTCGGACTGGCACAGGGTCAGACAGGCATGCCACGGCCATTTCCACCACGGGTTGTCATACCTGGGGCAGCCCGTGGGTGAAGAAATGGGGTCGCATGGCCGCCTCCATCGAGGAGGCAGGCACAGCAGCCGCCTGGCGACGGCTACCCATGTCGCCGATTCGGATGTAAGAACTGGTGATGGATACGGGAATGTAATATTGGTGGCAGATCTCGGTGCGGGTGCTCGTGAGTCTTGTTGAGCAATCACTCTCTCTCGGTGCTGGTGGCGCGTCGCGGGTTTGGGAGACGCGACTTGGTTGCAGGGATCAGAATTGACATTTAGGGGTGGGGCAGCGGCCGAGGTGCTAAAAAAAGAGATTTGGTGGGGCTGCTTAGCGGAAGCCACAGGGGCGGGCCGAAGATCGATTTGCTCTCCCCAAACCAAACAATCGCGATGTCAACAATTCCAACACCGACGACTGCACTTGGTTAAATGACTTTGCGAAAACGGAATGTAAATTTGGGATTCGAACATTCGTTTACAATGCGGATATTAAAACTGACACCCACGGCCGCTTTGGGCCTCTAACTTTTGGGAAAACACAACATGTTGTCCAGCCTTTCTCCCTCTCCTTTCCACCCTCCACCTACGAGCTTGCCCACACCTTCACCACCGCCTCAATGGACGTCGCCGGTGTCGCAGCCTTCAATGCCTCGCCAAACACACCCGACGCCTGCTTGCCCAGCGGCAGGGACACCCCAATCTTCCCCGCCTCCTCCAGCACACTCTGCAACCTCTCAGCAACCTGACCAACACTCAGCCCCCCCTCAGCGGCCGCCGACACCTCCGCCGCCCCCCCCGCGCGCAGCGCGTTGATGTACGCCGGCCCATGCAGCTTCAACATGGTGCTCGCACCCGCCGCGTTGACGCACAGGTCGAGCACCTGGTCGAGGTCCAGCCCCACGCAGCTCGCAAACGCGAGCGACTCGGCCGCGGCGCACAGGTTGATGGCCTTGAGCAGGTCGACGACCAACGCGACCTTCTCCGCCTCCGGTTTGTCCGAGCTCTTGCCTTCCCCCCCCTCAGTATACAGCCGCAGCAAACTGCTGTCGTCGTCGGGCCCGTACCCCTTGGCGACCGCCTCCTCATACCCCACCAGCGCGGTGCTGGTCATCGGCACCTGGAACGCGCTCCGCTTCGCCTCGGCCGTGATGATGCGCGTGTCCTTGATGATGATGTTGACCGCGCTCGCGATCGGCTGGAACTGCGTCAGCATGCGCGGGGTGCGGTGCTCGAACATCCAGTTCCAGGCGTCCGACGCCAGCACCGCGCTCTGCGCCGCCGCCAGGTCCAGGCCCAGCCGCGCCGCGAAGCCCATCGCCTCGCTCGCGGCAAGGATCTGGCACGCCGCGAGTACTTGGTGCACCATCTTCATGTTGCTGCCCGCGCCGATTCCGCCCTGCACGATGTACAGCTTCTCCGGGTCGGCCATCTCGGCCAACAGCGGGCGGGCCGCCGCCAGCGCGGCGTCGGACATCCCCGCCATGATGGAGAGCGTGCCGTCCGCAGCCCGCGCCGCGCCTCCCGACACGGGGCTGTCGACGAGGAGGATGTCGCCGCGGCCGATGGCGCGCAGCTGGCGGTCGAGGGACTGGACGTAGTCGCAGGGGACGGTGGAGCAGAGGAGGAGGGCGGCGCCGTGGGGCAGGGCGGGGACGGCGGCGTCGGGCCCGTCGAGGAGCACGTCTTGGGCTTGCTGCGCGGTCGCGACCATGCAGACGCAGAAGGCCTTGTCGGAGACGGCGGAGGAGGGGGTCGTCGCGGTCTGGCCGCCGGCGGCGCGGAAGCGCTCGAGGGTCGGCGCCCAGACGTCGAAGCCCGTGACCGGGTAGCCTTGCTTGATGAGGTGCGTGGCCATGCCGAAGCCCATGGCGCCGAGGCCGATGAAGGCGATGGGGGGTTTCGCGTCCGCCATGGTGTGTGTGTGTGTGGTGTCGGTTCGTATGGTAAGAAGGGGGCTTCGTGTGTGTGTCTTGAGTGCTGGTTGGGAAGTGAAGCTGGTGATGTCAATGGGTGATGGGTTGGCCGATTCAGGGGCACCAAGGATGGCTTTGCAACAAGCACGTTCTGTAGAGACTCCAGGTGGTTCCCAGGAGTGGCATGGTGCATGCTCCGCGATAGCCACCCCCCCGGAGGCGAGACCCAGCTCACCAGCTCGCTTCGAGCAATGCCGAAAGCCCGGCCGGCCGGTTGAAGTCGACGGGCCCACGTCGGAGACGCCCCACCCCCATTGACCCGCCGCCGCCCATGGCGCCTCCACGTCCCCCGCTTCGGGGGCTAAGCAGCCCCTCGAGTCGGGGCTCCTCCCACAACCGGCAACCAATTGTTCTGCCTCCCGACCACTCCACTGGTGGAATACCGCTTTCCGGCTAATATCTCTAGCATCGGCATCCTGTCGGGTTCCCCACCCTCAGGCGCGTCGAGGGGTCGAGGGGGGGAGGGGGAGAGGCCCGATTAGGAAATCCGAGCCCAACCCCCAAGCCGTGCTCCCATGCCATGTCATGCCATGCCGTGCCATGCTCTTCGATCCGCGTCGATGATGAAATGCCGAAGCGTTGGGCGAGAACTTGACAGCAGATATTAACCAGGCCGGCGGGTCGGAAAATATCTCCCACGCAGAGTGTCCATCTTGGCAGCAGCATCATCAGCAGCAGGGAACTCGCTCGTCCCGTCTGTGTCAACCAGCTCCTCATCGTCATCATCACTCTTACCTCTCTGTTGTCATCACCACCAAGTACCTTCCAAGCTTCACCCACCACCACAAGGCACAACCAATTCCACCTCCAATCCCACCACCATACCACAACCACACCGCAACCAACCCCCCCAAAGCCACCCACAATGCCTCGTCCGCCCCTCTCCGAAAACCGCTCCATGGCGATCCTCAACGCCGCCAAAGCAGGCAACTACGCCGTCCCCGCCATGTGCTGCTACAACATCGAGTCCATCATCGCGACCGTCCGCGCCGCGGAAGCCGCCCGCTCGCCCGCCATGGTCCTGCTCTTTCCCTGGGCGATCCAGTACGCCGGCGACGCCCTGGTCCTCGCGGCCGCCGAGGCCGCCCACTCCGCTTCGGTCCCCGTGGCGCTGCATCTGGATCACTGCCAGACGCCGGAGCTGGTGCGCCGGGCGGCGGATATCGATGGGGGGTTCGATAGCATCATGTGTGACATGAGTCATTATGAGAAGGAGGAGAATCTGAGGTTGACGGCGGAGTTGGTGGAGTATTGCCATGCGAGGGGGATTGCGGCGGAGGCGGAGCCCGGGAGGATTGAGGGGGGCGAGGACGGGGTGGCGGAGACGGCGGATTTGGAGGGGCTGTTGACCACGCCGGAGGAGGCGGAGGAGTTTGTGGCTACGGGGATTGATATGCTGGCGCCGGCGTTTGGGAATGTGCATGGGGAGTATGGGCCGCGGGGGATCCAGCTGGAGTATGAGAGGTTGAGGGGGATTAATGAGCGGGTCGGGGAGAAGGTGAGGCTGGTGCTGCATGGGGCGGATCCGTTTGATGAGGAGATCTTTCGGAAGTGCATGGCGGAGGGGGTGACTAAGATTAATATTAACAAGGGGATGAACAAGCACTATGCGAGGGTGCAGGAGGAGATGCAGGGGAAGCCGCTGACGAGCGTCATCGAGGCCGGTACCAAGGCGATGCAGGAGGCTATCGAGCAGTACATGGTCTGGCTGGGGAGCGCGGGCAAGGCTTAGATGGGCGGGGGCAGATAGTTGGGGTAGAGTTTGTCTTAAAAGTTGTTGCTTTGCCAGAGTGTCCTTGGAGTGCCTGTGATGGGTGAAGATGCAGGATCAGAAGTGCTGGTTCCAACTTGGAGACATGGCTTGGTGTGTTGGTGGGGAGGCGGGTCATGGACTCGAGTCTCTGAGTTCAGGAGGGAAAACGGGATTCACATGCTCCAGGTCAGACAGTCGGAGAGGTTGGTGGGACAGTGTTTTGCCCACCATGACAATTTCACGACACCATGGACGACAAGTCTTCAACACCAAGTCAAAAAAATCTTCATAAATTATTAAACCACCGCATTGCTCAAAACCATCAAAACCCATCGCCACCACCTACAAAACAAAACACCTAAATTACATAGCAGTCTGCAACCCCCGAATAGCAACCATCGCCCCCCACGCCCCCGGATCCGGCGGCATCTCCCCCCCGTCCACCCCAGCGCCCACATACGTCGCCCTCCCCAGCCTCGGCTTCAACGTCTTGGTCGCCTCAGACCCCTCCACCGCCGCGGCAACGCCCTCCTCAAAGCTCTGCTTCGCCTGCATCGCCTGCGCAAACGGGATCAACGTATCCATCACCGTGCGATCCCCCACCTTGGCAGGCGTGTACTGCTCCAGATGCCGCAGCGCATGCGCCAGCGACTTTGACCAGACCGCCACCGGCCCACCGTGGGTCGCGGCCAAAGCGCTGTTCTCGCACACGGCGGTGCGGAGGGAGACGAAGAAGATGCCGAGGATCCCGCCGAGCGTGCCGCCCATCTTGCCCTCGACGATGTCTTCCAGCTCGGTGAGGACCTCGACGACGGAGCCGCGGGCGGCGATTTGTTTCGTGTCGATGGCGTCTAGCAGGGCTTTCGCGCCGGTCTCGAGGGTGAGCCCGCAGTCGCCGTCGCCCATGACCGTGTCCCATTTTGTGAGGTCCGGCTCGGCGCGGATGAGCGCGTCGCACGCGCCGCGGAGCATCTTTTCGAGGAGGGCCGGGTCGATTTTGAGGTCGCGGGTTGAGTCGATTGTTTTTGGGGGTTCTTGCGGGGGTTGGACGAATTGGGCGGCGCGCGGGCGGCGGTTTGGGGAGTGTTGGGAGCCCGCGACGGCTTCCCAGGCGGTGTCGGTTTTGAGGTCGAGGAAGGACTTGATCTGGGCGGCGGTGTAGGCGCTGGTGGCGGCGATGGCGGTGATGTTGATGACGGAGACGGAGAAGGCCGGGGCGTTGAGGGAGGTTTCCAGGCAGCCTGCGTAGACGCGGACCGGCTCGACGTTCCAGTCGGAGAGCAGCTGCTGGAGCAGCTCGTCGACGAGGCCGCCGAGCTCGAGGTTCGACATGCCGCCGAAGTTGCTTACGAGGAGGACTGTCTCGTCGCCGGGGGCGAACTTGACGTACCCCCGCTCCGGGTCCGTCTCGTCCAGGCAGTACGTGAGGATTTCCTTGACCAGCCCCTGGGCGGTAGGCGCGGGGTCGAGTTTCCTGTACCCCGGCTCGTTGTGTGGGCCGGTGCCGATCTCGATGACGCCCTCGCTCAGCGCGCCGTGCTCGGTCCGCCCGGGCACGTGGCAGTGGTCGAGGGTGGCGGCGATGCTGACGATCTGGCCGTTGACGGCGGTGCCGAGGTCGTACAGCTCGTCGAGGGACGCGCCCTGGGCGGCGGCCGCGCCGAGGATCTTGAGCACGCCGATCTGCCCCGCGAGGCCGCGCCGGCCGACGAGCGAGCCGCCCTTCTTGCCGATGGAGACGTCGTCGCCGCAGATCAGCATGCGGCAGGCCTTGCCCTTGGCCTTGGTCTTTTCGGCGGCCAGGCCGAAGTGGAGGCAGTCGCCGGTGTAGTTGGTGATGACAAGGAGGGTGCCCTGGTCCGAGGGGACCTGCTCGACGGCGGCGAGGATCTGCTTTGTGCTGGGGGAGGCAAAGACGTCGCCGGCCACGGAGGCGGCCAGCATGTTGGTGCCGACGTAGCCGGACCAGGCGGGCTCGTGGCCCGAGCCACCGCCGCTGATGATGCTGACGGTGGAGCGGGGCGACTCGGGGTCGAAGACGACGCGGTTGGTCTCGTCGAGGTTGAGGCGGGGGTTGCTCGCGACGATGCCGCGGAGGGCTTTGGGGACGAGCCCCTCCAGCGAGGAGAAGAGATGCCGGTTCGACATGGTGGTGGTTGGGGGATGTGTGTGTGAGGCCCGAGGTGAGGAACAGATCTCGGCCAGAAAATAGAGAACGGTTTTGAGGAGGAGGGTGAGGGGGGGTGAGAGAGGGGGATGAGGAGGAGGGAAGTGTAGCCGAGGAGTGGCCAGGAAAGAGTGGCAGTCCGCGGCTCGGTTCCGCCGTGCTAGGTCAGGCCAGATCAGACAGTTCAGCGAGTGCGTGCTCGGCTCGAGTACAGACGAGTCTCGGCCAGTCTGTCACCTCCGTTGTCGTAGGCACGTTTAAAGCAACGCCAATAATACACTTGCCGGGAGGCGGGGCCGGCAGGGTGGTTGCACAGAGAGGGGCCATGCACGATGATCCCGATTCGTATCTCACTTACACCCGGCCGCCGGGCCCCTGCTGACCGGCCGTCTTTGTGGGTGGTCTGGGGCCCTGCTGCCGGAATACCGGGAAGGGAAAGGTGCATGGGATAAATGCCGGTTCGGCCGCAGGGGGGGCGGACGGGGGGTGAGAC
>FTDQ01000246.1_pt1 | contig 11613 bp, 7 predicted proteins | sample 1640001 | NCBI WGS metagenome assembly FTDQ01 (sample SAMEA3914869, study PRJEB12502) | metagenome | biome: forest; material: soil | place: USA | collected 2012-03-12 | depth 0.1 m
CCCCTCCCCATGCTCCCCCCCCACCACCACCTCCCTCGACAACCTCACCGTCTCGCGCGACAGCCTCCCAGGCGCGGGACTCGACGCCCTGCTCGCGGAGGGCGTATGAACACTGTTATTACCTCCCCCAAGACTCCAAGTACTCTCGCTCTGCGGACGCCCCGCGGGCCTTACCAGCGCCGTCGACGACGACGTGCTGCTCGGCGGCGCCGCGTCGCAGCAGTCCGTCACGACGACGCACGTGAGCCCGCTGAGCCGCTTGGTCACCACGCTGGAGGGGCGGCTGAGGGCAACCGCAGATGGGTCCGCGAACTCACGGGAGGACCACGACGCGCGGTAGGGGCGCGCCCCGCGCGGGAGGCTGCCGGTGCTCAGCCGTGGGTGGGCAAAAGTGCTGCTTGCGCGGCTGTCGCGGTTGCTGCGGTGGGTGTGGGGCTGGACCGCGAGGTGGGAAGAGTCGTCATCGTCGTCGTCGAGGATGTCGTCGTGGGGGTTGGTGGAGAGGGGGATGTCGTGGAAGCGGGCGTGGTCCAAGTCGTGTTGGTAGTCGGCGGCGTCCTCGTCTTCGTCCTCGATCTTGGGGCGGCGCTGGATCGCGCCGACGGAGAACTGCGGGGTGGGCGGGGCCGAGTCCGTCTCGTCGCGGAAGGGCACGTCCTGCGCCTTGAGCTCCATGGCCGTGAAGTAGCGGCTGCGGACGGGCTCCATCCAGTCGGGGTCCAGGTCTTGGCGGTTACGCATGAGCGAGATCCAGGTGGCGATGCAGCTGAGGATGATCAGGATCGCCAGGGCGAGGACCGTCAGGGACTGGATGACGACGATGCCGATGGCGAGTCGGGCGGCGTCGGCGCGGTCGTAGTTCGAGCCGGGGAGGTAAGCAGTGGCCGCGGCTGAGGTGAAGATGTTGCAGATGCCGAGGATCCACACCCCCATCGCGGTGTTGCGGGCGCTCTCGTACGGGGCCAAGACGACGCTGATGATAAAGTTGATAATGTCGAACGCCAGGACGCCGTACACCTGTCCACGGGGGCTCTGCCAGCCGCCTCCCAGGAACGCCGCGCGGCACGACAGGTAGGTAACGTGGTACGTGAGGAACCACCACCGCGTCCGGCGGTACCGTGCCGTCAGCCACCCGAACCTCTTGATGAACGGCTCATCCAGGTGGACGCTGGGCCGGTCAGGGTCGGCGTTGAGATGCCGGATGCGGAACATCGGGAGCCTGACCACCGGCCGGACATCCACGGCGTACTCCCGCAGGCTGGCTTCCCACGCAGCACCCACTCCCGGGACATTCTTGCCAATCTTGGTGGAATAGAAGACGAGCCGATCAACCACAAAATGAAATCGCCCATCCCTGGTGCGCGCCCTGCAGCCGATGGCCGCGAGAAACACGATCCCGATGACAGCAACGACAAACACGGCAATGGCCACCGCGACCGGGCCGATCGGATCGAGTATCGTGAACTGCAGCATCGCAAGCGTGACGATCATGAAGAAAGCCGCAACCATCGTCCGCAGCATCGCCTGGCCGAGATAGCCAGTCCAGCGAGCGCGGAAGTAGGCGAGCCGCTCGGGGTGAATCTTCCCCATCGACGCCAGCCCCTCGAGCAGGAACTTGAAGGTCGTGATGCTCAGCGCGACCAAGCCGACGCCCACCAGCAACCAGATCAAGCTGACGAGGAAGGCGTCCGCAAACGGGATATTGACGGCCGCCAAGGTCGCCGCAAACCCAGACCCCGTGCCAGGAAGCGGAATCCCCGCGTCAACAGGCTTTCCCGACCAGTAGTACTCGGCCAAAAACGTCGAGTTATACACGACCGCCTCCTCCTTCCTCAGCCCCTGCTCCGCCGTAGCGCGGCGCGCGACCCTCCCCGCCGTCGCCGCGATCTGGCCCACCACCCCCATCACGCCCGTGAACCGGTTGATGGCCTCCACCAAGCCTGCGACGTAGACGAACCCGGCGGACCAGGCAAAGTTGGACCACCACGCGGCCAGCAGCGGCGGCCAGTCCACCGCAAACATGCCCGAGAAGAACACCGTCTGGAAGGTCTGGAACACGAGCACGGCCGAGAGGGAGTGCGCGTGGTGCATGCGCATGTACGAGATGTTGATGCCGTAGATGGCGGTCAGGAAGGAGGCGGCGAGCGCGGCGAGGGTAAAGGCGGCGAGGATGGGGGCGATGATCTCCGGGTGGGAGAGGGTGCGGCCGTTGGTGAGGGAGGCCTGGACGCAGCCGATCTCGACGCGGGAGGGGGTTTTGGAGTAGATGCGCAGCTTGGCGGTGCCTTCGAAGTCGGGGAGGTCGTAGGGGAAGCCGGAGAGGAGGTTGTCCATGGCGCGGGCATTCTTGACTGGGATCTCCGCGTGGGCGTAGATGCCGACGTCGGGCTTCACGGTGCAGAGGCTGGATGGAATGTGTTAGCCGTGCCTCTGCCGAGAAGGGACTTTGACCTTACGTGGTGATGTTTTGGCCGCAGGGGTCAACCGTCATGTCAAGGCGGGGGGTGCCGTCTGTGAAACCTGGTTAGTGATACCCGGAGCGGTGGGACGGCGGTCAAGCCTCACAAGCATTGATGAAGATGCGCACTGCATTGAATGTCAGCCAACATGGCCATGGGTTGTAGTCCTCTCTCTCCTCAAGTCCACTTACACTCGACCGAGTCAAACTTGGCCTTGCTCGCACCGTCAAGGTGGAGGACAAACGTCCGGTTGCCGGCATCGTAGGCGAGATCGAACCTCGAGACGGTCAACTGGCTCTGGCCGGCGAGACAGTCGCCAAAGTCGCCAGTGTACAGCGGTGGCGGGGATCTGTATGATGTGTACAGGTTAGCCAGGTCAACAACCCCCGAGGCCAGGGTTGGTTGAGGTGGGAAACTTACAGGTCAACTTCGAGAGCCCTGCTCGTGGCGGCGAAGAGGAGACAGAACAGGAGCCATATTGTGGTGGGCTGGAAGTGGCGGTTCCATGGCGCCATGGTGGTGAAGCACCAGGCTCCCCAGATACTCACCAGGGCTGCTCCCTTTCTGTGTATACCGCCCTTGGGTAGGTGGGGATGAGGCTGTGATAGTAAGTAGTACTGGTAATAATTCCCTATGTAACAACAGGGCTGCCACTAAGTGGCATCTGTGCGACTTCAGGGAAGGAGGGAGGGATGCTGGGTCTGGGAGGCAGGCAGCGGACGACAAAGGGCCTCGCTACCTCTCTCCTCTCTCCTCATGCCAGTTTGATCGAGGGGTGATTATGGGCTTTGCCGGCGAACCGGACGGACTGGACTCTCTGGTCATCTCGGACGCTTCGGAAGCGGACGCTGGTGGAGAGGGGACGGCCAAGCTAAAGTAAAGTCTAATTCGCAGCAATTAGTGTCTTGGGGTGGGCGGATATCGAGTAACGCAAGCTGGAAAGCAGCAGGTGAGGGATGGGATGTCCAGCCATGATGCCCGCCTGACGATGGAGTCATGGGTTGGGCTGCGAGTGAGAAAGGGGGTGAGGGCAAAGGGAGGTCGCTCTGGGTGAGCGAGGGCTGAGTGAGTGTCTGTTCTCGCCTTGCCCTGCTTGACGCCCGGTTGTGACGGCAGTGTCTGTCCATCCCCTAACCAAAAATGCAAGAAAGGGGCGGGAGGCCGTCCCGAGGGCGTGGTCTGGTCTGGCCCGGCCCCACGATCCCCTGGCCCAAGAGCGAAGCACTCCACCGCAGCGCGTCAATTTCTCGTTTTTCTCATTTTCTCATTTTCCCGTAGCGGAGCCGAATAGCCTGTCCAGCTGGGCAAGATGGGGACCACGTCTCCATTTTGTGTTGCGGCCGAGCCTGGGCCGTGGCAAATTTGTGAGCCTGCCGGGTTGACTTGGGTTTGGATGTTGTGTTTGTGATGCATCGTCGAGGTGACGGATGGCTGTGCTTGGTGTGGTTTGGTCCAGGACACGCAGGGCGCTGAAGCACGGGCTGAACAACCGTCCTTGGGGGGGTCAGGAGCCCCTGATTGGCGGTCTGGCCCCTGTTACCGACCCCCTGTAGCCACGCGACGGCCCGCCAAGGATCGATCACCCGGTGCTGATCACATTGTTCCAAATTCCCATGTTGTCTGCCTCCAGAGCCTGGCACTGACCGAGCCTTCACCCCACGACGGCCGCGCCCGTCTCAGCAGCCCACCAAAACACATGACCTAGAGCTACCCTCATGATCCAGGCGTCAGAAATGTCTTGGTTTCAGAAGTGTCAAGCCTTGTCTTACACCTCCAAACCCCAACAAACTGCCTCGATCACGAGCCCTAGTAGTGGATGGGCATCGTTTTTGGAATCACACACTCAACGGAGCCCATCAACCACATGGGGGCCAAATCCAGGGGGGGGGAATCAAAACTGATGTTGACAAAGATTCTGTCTACGCCCATAGCACCTCTGATGCAAGGTGCCTCTTCGAGTAAAATCAAACTCCCAGGCCAGCAGGTGTAGACAGTCAAGCGATCCAAACCCAAGAAAAGAGGAGATGCATAGACTAAAACACAGAGAAAGGTATCTCAAGAGACAAAGCCAACCCAAAAGCCCGTCAGACAGTGCAACCTCCAGCCTAAGAGAGAAAATCCAGTATTATCAGATAATGGAACCGGACTGACTCGCTACACACACAAAACCCTTCCCAGTCCACCCACCCATCCACCCATCCCTACCATACCGACCATGAAATGCCATGTCATGCCCAAATCCATCCATCCACCCACCCATTCCCATCCCATACCCACGTCATCGCCCATCCATCCAACCCAAAATCCCATCCCCCACCGTCAAAAAAGGAAGATCCATCACTGCTCATCCTCCTCCTCAATCAAAGCCGGCGTCGCCCTCTCCCTCCTCCTCTTCGGCCGCCTCAACCTGTTACTACTAACCTGACTCGCCGAGTCATCCGGCGCGAGCTCACTAATATCATCCCCGCCCCACTCACTATCCGCGCCATCAACGCTCTCCTCGTCCGCCCACGCGGGGCGGTCATACCCGCCGCTCGACCCCGACAGCGGCAGGACATCGATCCCCCTGCCCACCGCGGCCCCGAACCGCCTCTGCTGCAGGCTCATCTGCAGCGCCGCGCCGCGCCGGCGCAAGCCGTCCCGCACGCCCATGGCCTGCTCGTGCAGCTTCTCGAACGCGTCCTCGAGCGCCTCCATGCCGTTGAAGATCTCGCGCTCCAGTTCCGCCAGCGCGGCGACCTCGGTCTCCTCGTCGTGCGTCACCGCCCCGCGGGAGGGGAACGTCGACGACGCGGCGGATACCCCGCTGATGAAGGATGCCGGGGTTGGTCCGCGCGAGAAGCCGCCGCCGAAGGGGGTGCCTGCGGCCCGAGAGATAGGTCGGCCGGGGCTCATGAGCCGCGAGGGTGCCGCGCCGTACAGGCCGCTGGCGGGTGTCGCGAGGCGAGAGATGCTATCGCCGACCTGGATGCCGTCGTCTTCGGCGCCGGACCAGAGGAAGCCGTCGAAGCGGCCCGAGGTGAGTATCTCCCACTCCGAGACGCTAATGTCACATATGGTGTAGAGCAGGTCGTGCGTGGCCGGGTTCTTGACCAGGTAGACTGTCGTCTCGGCGTCGCGCGGCGCCTGATGCAGGCGGTAGAGCCGCTGGAGCGACAGACCCGACTTGACGATGAAGTCGTTGCGGGGGCGGCGGACGGGGGTTGGTGCCCGCACGGCCGACTGCAGCTCCCGCGCGCCGGCGAGCAGGGCGTTGAAGTACGGCCGGTCTTCCTGCTCGAGGTTGGTGAGGATGGCGAAGGCGAGGGTTTCATCGTCGACGTCCTGCGGGGGCGGCGCCGCCGTCTTCTCGCAGTTGACCATCCACTTGTCGACTGACGCCTTGACCCGCTTCGTCTGCCGGAGGTAGTGCTCTCTAAACTCCTCGGCGATGTCGGGGTCCATCTTGACCGGCGACGACGGCCGCGGCGGGACATCGGCCAGGTCTTCGACAGCCTTGGTGCTGAGAAGGGAGAAATCGAACGGCGGCCACGACGGCATCTCGACCCGCCCGCTGACCCGCTCGAGCACCTCGCCCCAGCCGAGTCCCCTGCTGCGAGGCATCCCTGAGCGCTCGCACATGATGCATGGGCAGCCATCCGGAGAAAGGTCACGGGAGAAGACGTTCTCTAACCGGTCCAGCAGTCGCCGGGCGACTGTCCGGTGGCCGGTAGCAACGGCGATGGAGCCATGGCCCGAGATCACCGTTTGGTACTGGTTAAGAAGGTTGAAGAAGGGAGCAAAGAGCGTCTCGGCCCCTTGGAGCGGCGGGTTGGATGGGCGCGTGCCGTTCTGCCGCGGCAACGCCGAGAGGAATGTCCTAGGAACAGGTTGCGGCAACCCGCCATTCTGCATGAGATAATCCACCCGTGGCACCTCTTGGGGGTTGAGCGCTGGTGGCGGTGGCGGTGGTGGCGGAGGCGGAGGAGGACCGGGGAAGAAGGCTGGTGTTGCGGAAGGGGTGGGGACGTCTGATGTCGAGTAGTGGTTCTTTTCTTCGGATATCGGGGGCGGCGGTGGGAAGTTGGCGGTGTGGGTAGGAGTCCTGGGAGAGACGTCGATTACGGACTCGGGGGAGGAATCGGCAGCATCGGTCGGCCACGGCTTGGCCACGGAGGGGCTTCGTCTTGGGAGTGCTGTCGCCGCAGATCCCGGCTCGATGGTCGAGGCGGTTTTATCCGTCACCTCGGAATTCGCTAACCTAGAACCATCACCGCGGGGCATCCTGATCGAGGGTGCTGGCCGCATCACAAATGTCGCCTGGCTCGACGTCTTGGAGATCCTCGACTTGGACTCGTGCTTGGACGTGGACCTCGAGACCCACGAACCCCTCGAGGAGGGCCTGGTGTCGGGAGTATCCACCATCGGGGCCTCTTTGACCGACCCTGGCGTCTCGGGCCGCTGTCTTTGGGCCGACAGGTCAGTCTCGGGCGGCGATGGTGGCCTGTCGTCCTGGAGAGGTTGTTGTTGTGGTTGTGGTTGTTCTTGCCGTGTCGTCGAGCTCTTGCGGGTCGCGGGAGGCGAGTCGGCGGACTTGGACCGCTTCATCTCGGCCCCTCCCAGATCCGTGGTTTCGGGTGTGAGGGGGTCTGAGGGGCGGGGAGCAGGCGACGACGACGTCGAGACATCCTCCTTGCTATGGAGGGCCTCCTTGCTGTGTGCCTTGCTGAAGGAAGGGTAAGGTATGTTCCGACGGTCGACCTGGATGCCCCTCGACAGCTCTGGGACCAGGTCGGTCATGGACCTCGAGGCGGCCGACCTGTCGTCCGCAAGGTCATCCCGATCCATGTCCTTGGGTTTGTGCCGTCGATGGGAGCGAGACTGGGTCTCGCTGTCGGTGGGCCTCAGCCTGGAGGACCTCGACGAGCGATGCGAGGACTGGAGATGGCGGTGTGAGGACGACAGGAACGAGTCCTTGTCCGTGTCTCGGTCCCTCTCCCGCCTGCGGTCCTTGTCGCGATCCTTTTCCCGATCCTTCTCCCTGTCCTTGTCCCTCTCTCTGTCCCGATCTCTATCCTTCTCGCGGTCTCGGTCTCTGTCTCTGTCCCGGTCTCGATCTCGATCTCGGTCTCGGTCTCGTTCTCTCTCGCGGTCTCTGTCTCTGTCTCGGTCCCGGTCCTTGCGCTCCGACTTGGATCGGTGTGGTTTCTCGCGCGGGCGGTCGTCGGCGACATCGACATCGCGATCTTTAGAGGGCGACATGATGGACCATGTCAGAGGAGGAAAGCCGCCCGCCCTAAAGACGGGGAAAGGGCGCGGCTGCGGCTGCGGTTTGCCGGGGGACGGACGCAGCAACACCACCCCAAAACCCGCACGGTGGGATGGGTGCGGCGCAGCCCAGGGAGTGTGTGCGGGAGCGGCGAAAGCGGGCAGCGGGCAGCGGCGAGGGATGGATGCTTCTAGCTGGAGCTGGGTGGGCGTGTGTGTGTGAGTGCGGGAGTGTGTGTGTGGTAATCGCTGGTCGCCGGTCTGTCTCGTCTGTCTTCGTAAAATGCCGGGGGCCAACCAGAGCTCCTCCCCGCCCGTACTGGTTGTGTGGTTGGTCGTTGGAGTGGTCGTAGTTGGTCGGTGTGGGCTGTGGCGCTGGCTGTCTGGCTCTCTTTGCTTCCTTCGAGAACGCAGCCCCTCTTCGACAAGCGACGACTGTGTTCCCCGATGCGGAAGGGAAGCGGTTCGTTGTTCTATGTATGGACCGGCGGCAGCGCAGCGCAGCGCGTGGGAGGGTGGACTGACAAAACTGACTGATTGACCGACTGGGCGGGATGGCGACGAGCTTGGAGCTGCCTGCCAGCTGGAATCGTGCCTAAAACAGGGTCCGATTCCTGCCCCAAGGATTGCTGTGTCGCAGGCTATTGGGCGGTGATGCTGGTCATTGGGCAGCCCCCAGGAGCGTGATGCAGGCGACACAGAAGTTCCCGGACAGTGTGGGGCACTGTGTTGCCCGGCAACCCACTGGTCCCGCCCTCAAACCAGTCTCAAACCCAACCGCTGCGGCCAGCGCCTCGACCCGCCCGAGGATTCACGGTACAGTGCGCGCTCTGGCCTGTAACAAAGAATGTCACTGTCTGATGTGTCGGCGGCACCTAACCAGCGGCAGCAGCACCTAACCTTAACAGCCAAGCAGCAACCAAGCTGCTCGAACGAACCACACACACCTCGCACTCTTTGGTGGGATGGGAGGGGAAGCTCCTCGCAGCTTGTTTCCACGAGTCAAGTCCGCCAGCTGTCTTTGCTGCCCTGAGTGGCACTTTTTCGATCAACGGCCGCATGTCTCACCCCACGGAAGCACCATGAGATGTACGCGGGTATCACACACAGCACAAAGCTGCCTCGCGACGGATATTATTCATCGAATAACCAGGCCTCGACACTAACTACCTCTGATCAGATCCCGCTGCCTAACCCCTCCATCACCCCCCCTGCGATCTTCCCCCTCCTTTCCAAACCCCAGTAAGTCTCACCAGCTTTCTTTCGTACGAGATCTCAAAAACCACCCACCCAAACACAGCGCATAGCAACCGAGGGTGGGGTGCTTGGGCACATCCACCATCCCGGGCCGGGCGGTGACTCCTCCTCTCCTCCTCCCCTCTCATCCTCCTCGGGTGGCCGCGAATGCGACCAGCGGCGGCCCCCCCCTGCCTCTGCCCTCCCGTAGGCGCTGGGCTTTTGGCCCGCCCGCAGCAGCTTGCGGGAGAGGCGCCCAATCAGCTCGCGCCGTCCAACCGCCACCCAGGAATAGCAACACCATGAATCAATCGAATGCTGCCGTGCTGCAACCCACGTCACAGCCCAGGCGCGGGATGATCGATGTCTGTCTGTGGTCTGTGTCTGTGTGATGTGCCTGGATCAAGGTTTGGGGGCCCAGAGCGTTTGTTGTTGTTTGAGCTTTTGAAATCCATCGCATATTCTACCTGAACCCACTCTAACCATCCCGGAAGGCAACCTTGACTCCGCATCATCCATCCCTCTCGTCATCCCGCCGCTTGGCAAAGTCTCCTGTGAAGTGTCTGTGGTCTAGGCCAAGCGGCTACAGCTTTCTTCTGACTCGTCTCATGCTAACGACGACAGCAAAATCCCAAAACATCTATCCATCCCCCAACCAACCAACCCCTCACCAACCCCGCCAACCAGCGCGCCGCCGCCGCTTAGAACCGGTCGAGCAGGCCCTTGGCCTCGAGCAGCAGGATGATCTGGTGCACGATGGACCGCACCGACTGCTTCTCGCAGTCGACGACCAGGTCCGGCTTGGTGGGCGCCTCATACGGGTCGTCGACGCCCGTGAAGCCCTTGATCTCGCCGGCGCGCGCCTTCTTGTAGATGCCGCGCTTGTCCGTCTTCTCGGCGTACTCGAGCGGCGTCGCCACGTGCACGAGGTAGAAGTCGCCGTACTTCTCGACCAGCTCGCGGGCGTGGGCGCGCGCGGCCTCGAAGGGGGCAATGGGCGCCGCGATGACGGCCGCGCCCGAGCGGGTCAGCTCCGAGGCGACAAAGGCGATGCGGCCAATGTTCTTGTCGCGGTCCTCGCGGCTGAAGCCGAGCTCCGACGACAGCTCGTGCCGCACCGTCTCGCCGAGCAGCATCGACACGGACCGGCCGCCCTGCTGGTTCAGCGTGACCTGCAGCGCGCGCGCAACCTGGTCCTTGCCGCTGTTCTGGTAGCCCGTCAGGAAGACGGTGAAGCCCTGCTGCGACCGCGGCGGGTGCGACTCGCGCAGCACCTTGACCACCTCCGGGTACGAGAACCACTCGGGGATCTCGCGCCCGCTGCGCAGGCGCGCGCGCAGCTCCGTGCCCGAGATGTTGAGCGTCCGCACGCCCTGGGGGATCTGGTCCACGGGGGCGTACTCGTCGCTGTCGGGCAGGTACGTCATCATCTGGAAGGGCACCACCTCGATGCCGAGCTCGTCGCGGTACTTCTCGACGGCGTACTGCGCGTCGTAGGGCCCGTAGAAGTCGACGCCCTTGCTGTTCTTGCCCGGGCCGGCGTGGTCGCGGCCGACGATGAAGTGTGTCGCGCCGTGATTCTTGCGGATGATGGCGTGCCAGATGGCCTCGCGGGGACCGCCCATGCGCATGGCGAGGGGCAGCAGGCCGAGCACGGCCATGCCGTTGGGGTACCGGGGCAGCAGGGCCTTGTAGACGCGGACGCGGGTGAAGTGGTCGATGTCGCCGGGCTTGGTCAGGCCGACGACCGGGTGGATGAGCACGTTGGCATGGTGCGAGCGGGCAGCGCGGACCGTCAGCTCCCTGTGAGCGCGGTGCATCGGGTTGCGGGTCTGGAAGGCGACAACCTTGGCCCAGCCGAGCTTGTCGAAGTGAGCACGCAGCTCGGAGGGGGTGTCTGGAGGGGTGGACAGCTGTCAGCACGTCTTGTCTCGAGCATGTTGCGATCTTCTTGGCTTCGGCTTCTCCGCGGCCAAGGGGTCATGGCCACGGCTGGGGCAACTTACATCGCAGCTCGACAAAGTCATAGTGCTGCAGGCGGTTGACCGCTTCGAGCTTGCCGCCGACGTAGAACTCCTTGGCGGTGTTGAACAGGTAGCGCACCGCGGGGTGCTCCTCGTCGCCGCCAAAGACCTCCTTGGCCTCGACGGACCTGGAGAACGTGCGAGTTAGCATGACGTGTGCCCCTCCCCCTCCCCCCAACCTTGCCATTCTGCCACGCGATGACGCGACCCTTGGCACGTTTCTGCAAAACGGAGGAGGCTCGCTTACTTGTCGGGCTGGTAAACGTCCTCGACGGTGAGGATGGCCAGGTTGCGGTCGTCACGGAAATCGCGCAGTGTTATCCGGGCGCCGGCCTTGAGGGCGAGCTCGTCGATGGTGGCCTGGTCAACATCGAGGGTGATGGGCATGCTGAAGAGCGCCCCGTCGGCGAGACGGTTCTCCTTGACGACCCTGCCAAGACTTGTGTCAGTACCGCGCAGACACGCCAATTGCTCGTTTTGGGGGGGGCAAACATACCCATTGTAGTCCTTCTCGGTCATGAAACCTGCATTTTGGACATTTTGTCAGCTTTTCGCTGTTCCTGGAACATTTTTTGCTCTGGTGTTGCTGCTGGACGAGGCATGGCGATGGCGGGGTTCAAGGCTGCCCCACCATCCCACCATCCCAC
>FTDQ01000004.1_pt1 | contig 11186 bp, 6 predicted proteins | sample 1640001 | NCBI WGS metagenome assembly FTDQ01 (sample SAMEA3914869, study PRJEB12502) | metagenome | biome: forest; material: soil | place: USA | collected 2012-03-12 | depth 0.1 m
CTACCCCCACTACCCCCACTCCTACCGCCATCCTCCCTCCTCGCCGCCTCAATCGCCGCAATCGACGCCGCCGTCGGCATCCCATAAAACACCGATGGCGGGATACTACCCCTCGGCGGCGGAATCACCGGCAGTGGGATCGGCGTCGTGCTGTGTTTGGACGCCTTGGAGGTGGTGCTGCTCCTGCTTCTGCTTGCCGCGCTGGTGGGGGTTGTGCTTGTGGTTGTGCTCGCCGTTGTGCTGGTAGTAGTCTTGCTGGTGGTGGTGGTGGCGGCGGCGGTGGTGGTGGTTGGGGCGGTAGTTTTGCTCCGGCGCCTGCCTCGGATTTTGACGGCGGTGAGGGGGACGTCGTCCCCGGGGATGGTGGCGTGGTTGGGGTGGTGCGTGCAGTTGTAGGGCATGCTGGACCAGGATCGCCAGGGGGCGGTGGTGTCCTTGGGGGTGGTCGTGGATGTGGTCTTGGAGGCAGTGCTGGTGGTGGATGTCGCATTGGGGGGGTTGTGTTTGCTGCTGCTCGTGCTGGTGGTTTTGTTGCCGTGCTTGCTCCCATCGCTGCTGCCGCCGTTGTTGCTCGTGCTTGTCGTCTTGTTGATATTGTGCCTGCCCCCACCGCTCCCGCTCTTGCTGCTCCCGCTCTTACTGCTTCCCCCGTGGCTGTTGCTATTCGTTCTCTTGTGCCTCTTGTGCCTCTTGCGTATCCTCTCGACCTCGGCCGGCGACACTGGCTCAATATCCGAGTCCGAGTACAGCGAGATGTACTCCGGGGGCCCGCGCGGTCCGAACTGGTTGGCCGTGACCGACGCCACAGCGTACTCCACCCTCGCCTCGACCGAATCCATATCCGGCTCCGGGGGCAGCTCGATCTCGACGGCGGCAGGCTGCGCGCGACGCCCGTCCTCGCTCCCCGCCGCCCACTCGTCCGTCAGCCCGCCGGCCCACGCCTCCCGCAGCCGCAGCCCCAGAGCGAGCGCCATCTGCCGCGCGACGCTGTTGCCCACGAGCTTCCACTGGTCCGCCGGCGTGCCCAGCAGCACCTCGCCGTCGGGGAACCCCTGCGCGCGCCGCATCTCGAGCACCGTCATGGGCCGGTCGTCGACCCAGTGCAGGCCCGTGCTCGCCCGCGCGTCCGTCGGCTGGCTGCGCGTTGTCACCGTCTGGAACACGTCGTGCGGCCGCGTCCGCCGCCAGCCCTTGGAGATAGGCCGCACGCGGAACCCGGCGTCCGGGAACAGCTCGCGGTCCGACTCGCTCATGACGCCGCCCGCGGGCTTGACTTTGTGCCTGGCCCGGCCCTGGTTGTTGCCTTTGCCCCTTTCCTTCTCCCAGGTGTCGCTGTCGTCCGACTCCCCGTTCGACTCCTCATCCTCGTCTTGGTCGTCCCCCTCGTCACCCTCCTCAGACTCTGACTCCTCCGACTCCAACTCCGACTCCGACCCCGACTCCAGCTCCTCCACGCACAACCCGTCCCCGCGCCCAAACCAAGCCGCAGAAAACGACATTCCATACGGGTGCGTCGGGATCGCCGCAATCTGATGCCGCAACCGCTCCGTCAAACCCCCGCACACCCTGTGGTCCGGGTGCGCCACCGCCGGCTCGGGCTTCCCGTCCCCAATACTCGGCAGGTCGTGCGTGGCCTCGCCGGCGCTGACATAACCCAGCGGCGCGGGAGGCTCCTCGCGCGCGACAAACGGCTCGCCGTTGGCCATCTCGCCCACGCCGCGCGCCTTGACCCCCCTGTAGTGCCTGTGCGACAGCAGCGGCGGCTCGGGCAGCCTCAGGCCGGGCGCCGCGAAACTCAGAAAGATGCGGCTGCGGCCCTGCGGCGCGCCGTGCGACCACGCGTCGCCCAGCACCAGTTGCGCCTGGTAGCCCATCCCGACGAGCGCGCACAGCAGCTGCGAGAGCACGTCGCCGGACCGCTTGTGCCGCGCCTGCACGATGGTGGCGACGTTCTCGAGCACGCCGTGCAGCGGGCGGTAGAAGTCGACGAAGGAGGCGAAGGAGGCGACCAGGGATTGGTTTTTGATCTGCGCCAGCGTCGTCTTGTCCTGCGTCAGCAGCGAGAAGCCCGGGCACGGGCTCCCGGCCGAGATGAACTCGACGTCTTCCTGCCGCGGCACGTTGGGCGCGTGCTTGCCTTGTAGCGCCAGCAGCAACAGGTCGTCGACGGACCCCAGGAACGGGGCCACCTTGTTGGTATGGTCGGCGTTGGTGCTGCCGCCCTCGCTGTTGGCCATGTATGTGTGGATGGCGCGGTCCCAGATGTCGTTTGCCCAGCGCATCTCGACGGCGCCGCCCTCCTCGAGCCCGCGCCCAAAGTTGCCGCTGCCGCAGAACAGGTCCATGCCGCGCAGCTTGCGGACCCCGGGCGGACGCGCCGGGTCGAACCCCTGCCGCAGCGACAGCGGAAACCCATCTTCATCAACCTCCCCCTCGCACTCGAACTCCTCCGCGGCCTCGGCAAACGGCAGGACCTTCCACCCGTCCTCTTCGTCCACGAGCCGGTGCGTCATGAAAAACAAGTTCCCCGCCCCGCCGCGGTCGTACGGCGCCGGGATCTTCTCCCCAGCCCGGAAACACCGCACCGTGCACTTCCCAACAATATGCTGCACGTTTATCACCGTCTCTTGGTCCGTATACACCAGCTCGTTCGCCGCCGCCTGCCCCGGCTCGATCACCACATACCCCCTGAGCTGGTCATCCACCTCCCGCCGCCGCAGCAACTTGCGCGTCCTCAAAAAAGTCTTCTCCTTCTGCCCAAACACCTTCACCACCTCGTACAAATTCGCACGCTTCCTCTCCGTCTCCGGCCACGGCGCAAACACCACATCCCCCGGCGCAAACCGCCTCCGCTTGACCACCCCATGCGCGCACATCATATGCGACGGATCCAGCGACACCCACCGCCGATCCTTGGCCACATACGTCTGGCGCACAAAGAGCTCCGCCCCAGGCCGGCGGGCGCGGCCGCTCCCCGGCTCCCCGAACCAGTCCACCGTGTGCACGCCCAGCACCTGGTGCTCGCGCACGCGCGACTGCTCGCCCTCGAGGCATGTGCAGTGGTCCGACAGGAACAGCTCGTCCGGCCAGGGGTACTTCATTAGGCAGCACGGGGTGTCGGCGGGGCGGTAGTACCAGACGACGTCGAAGCTGCGGGCGCCGTGGTGGTCGTCGTCGAGGTGGACCTGCTGGACGAGGCCGAACCAGATGTCGGCGTTGGCGGGCGCGTCCTTGGAGCGCATGGTGCGCCATGTGGTGTTGGTTGTGGATTCGGCGTCGCGCGGGGTCGAGATGGTGTCGCCTGGTTTGATTTGGTTGAGGGTGGAGAGCGGGAGGAAGCACGCCGGGCTCTTGCGGCTTCTGCGGTTGGCGGGGTCAGGGGTTCGGGCGGAGGGGGATGGTGACTTGCTGCTGCTGCTATGCGCCCCGGCCCCGGCGGTGGAGGGCATGCCCACCCGGCAGGGCATGGGGGGGAGCGCTGCGCTTGGCACCGCTGTAAGAACGGCGCCAATGTCCATATGGCCGAAGCACTCGGCGATGTAGGGCGTGACGATGGTCGACATGACCTCCTCGTCGCCGCGGACGACCTTGGGGACCGAGGCCGCCGCCGCGGCGGGCTGCTTGTAGAGGGAGAAGTTCATGGCCTCGTGGAACAGGAGGAGCTCACGGGCGTCGTCCAGGCCCATGACGCCGTTGACTTCCTTCCAGACAAAGTCGATGTTGGCGGAGATGGAGGCGCGGAAGTCCGGGCTGGGGTGCTGGCGGCGCCAGCGGGCGAAGGAGGGCGAGGCGGCGTGGGTCTTGGCCAGCCAGGCGGCGAAGTCGGTCCCGAACGCGCGGAGCCCGACGGGGCGGTCCTGGGCGAGCAGGGCGCCGGCGTAGTCGACGGCGTGCTTGGCCAGGTCGGCGACCCAGAGGAACGGGGCGAGGAAGCGGGCGTACTCGGGCGAGGGCGTGCCGAGGCGGTAGTAGAGCTCGCGCCCGCGGGCGGCGTTGCGCTTGGAGCGCACCCAGATCTGGCCGCGGACGGTGGCGTGCGAGGAGCCATAGTTGCCGACGGGCAGCTCTGTGACCTCGACTCCTTGAACGGGATGGCTGACGTCCCCGACGCTGAGCACGCCGTCAAAGAAGAAGCGGTCGTGGCCGACGCGGGTGGCCATGTGCTGGAGGGGGCGCATCTCGTTCGGGTACAGGGCCGAGTTGATGTAGAAGACAAACGAGTCGAGGCGGAGCTCGGCGAAGGTGGCGCGGCGCTCCCGCTGCTTGGCCTCGGCCAGCCTTATGAGGGCGGAGATGGCATCCTTCTCGTTTCCGGGCGGCGGCGCGACGTGCTTGGTGCTGCGGTACTGAGTGGTGGGCTGGACTAGGCTCGAGCGAGGCAGCTCGACGCGGATATTTGTGAGGGGGAGGTCATCCTCGTCGATATCCTCGACGACCGGGAGGCCGTGGGGCCCGTAGTAGTCGGGTGCGTCCTCCATGGTGGCCGGCCTAAGGGAGGCTGTGCAGGGGGGATCAGGTCGGTGCCAGGGAGAAAGGGGAGGGGGGGGCGGGGGAGGTTACTGATGGACCGTGGCAAGCAAGGTCGAAACACTGGGTGGCAGACGAGGCGCCAGTGGTGTGTTGTGGTGGTGATGGTGATGATGATGATGATGGTGGTGGTGGTGGTGGTGATGCTGATGATGAAAAAGAAGAGTGAGTGAATAGGCGATCCAGGAGGAGCAGATCAAGTCTGGAGCGTGGGGGCTAGCTGATGCCGATGATGGTCACCAAATCCATGCTGGTGTTGGTGGGCGACAATGGGGAACTTTGGAGTTGGAAGAGAGAACTATTGCCCGGCTGCGGCGAATGGTTCAGGGCGCGATACTAAGTACCAACAATAGCAAACGGACGCGTGTGGTTTTTCACCCCTCGCGTCAGTCAGTTGATCTCCGTTTGCTCGGGGCCACAGAGAAAGGGACCCGCGGTCCGAGAGGTGCCGTCTGTTTCCCTGGAGCCCACAATCCCTCCTCCGCCCCCCCCTCCCCCCGTCGAGAAGAGGGAGGCAACTTGATAAACGGCAGTGAGCTAGCTACCTGGGTTGTTCGCTGGGTTGGCGATGGGTGTTGTGGTCGTGTAGTGTGGTGTGGTGTGGTATGGTGTGGTGTGGTGTGGTATGGTGTGGTGTGGTGAGTGTGGTGAGTGTGGTGGGCTGTGCGAGCTGAGGATATATGTGTGTGTGTGTGTGTGTGTGTGTGTTTTGAGGGCGCCTTGTGAGGTTGCTGGCCTAGAATACCACCATGCGCCTTCTCCCCGAACACTTTCCAGCCAAGGGAGGGTGACGACAGTCTGGGTGCATCGAGATGGATGTCCAATGCCCCGGGGGAGTAAAACCTGTCGTCCGCTCATCCAGCGCGCGCAGACCGGCGATCGCTCAGGCCCACCCAAGAAAGAGAGAGGCCAGACCAAACCACACCGAATTAGAGAAACGAACTCCTTCCTTCCCCCGCGAGTCTGTGGTTATCCGTCGACGGGAGAGTGTTTGCTTCATTCCCGAGACTGTGAACTCGCTGCAGCCTCATTGGCCAGTGGTTGTTTCCCAGCGACCAGAGGGGGCTTGGCACTCGTCCGCCTCGCGTTCCTTGGGGCTGGCATCGTGCCAAGCAAGGCCGGGATTGGCCAATTCAGCCAAGCATCAGCTACCCTCCCCTCGCTCGCCCTGTTGCCTCTCCCCAATCACCCCTTACAAGCTTCCCTTTTCCTCGTACTACCTACCCAAACCCCTCAGCAATCCAACTACAAGACGAACGAGGAAAATAGCAAAATAATGTCAGATCCGATGACTTCTCCCCGCGTCCCCGTGTGGTGTTGGAGACCATGATAAAACAAAGCGCACACACCTGACCAAGGGCGGGGGTGGGTTGGAAAAGGGGCGAGAATGTATGTAAACACGCTAAGTCAATATCCCAGAACCCAGAATAATGCTTATTCCTCATGACTTCTATATGCAGTTGGTATATTGGTACAGTTGGTACAGTTGGTACATTTATACAAAGGCACGAGAGGGCGGTCCCTCGATTCCGCCCTCTCTGATGCCACATGCCATTCCCGACCATGACATGATGCCGGTACCCGCACTCTGGCGCGTACTCGGTTTTCTTCCCCCGTGCTCCCTCGCAAGGGGCTCGAGGGACCCCAACGATCATGACGACGCTGACGCCGCCGACGCTGACGACGACGGCTCTGGCGACGGCGACTGAGCCGATTCTGTGGGTGGTGCTGACTCGGAGGGTGATTGTGGTGAAGTGGACGATTTTCGTGATCGCGAGGATTTCGGTGTCGAGGAGGGTTTTGTTGACGACGGAGATTTTGATTTTGGTGATGAGGATTTTGGTGACGAGGATTTTGGTGACGAGGATTTTGGTGGCGAGGATTCTGGTGGCGGGGATTCAGGCGACGAGGATTCTGGTGACGAGGACGATTTTCGCGACGACGAGGATTTTCGTGACGAAGGGGATTTTCGTGACGAGGACTTTTGTGATGATGATTTTGGTGACGGCGACTTTGGTGACGACGAGGATTCTGGCTCTGGCGACGGCACCGACTCCAGCGATGCTTCGGCCCCGAACTCGGCGGCTACCCACCGTTCATCCATCCTCTGCTCGGCCTCATCTGCCTCCGCCGCCGCATCCTCCACCGCCGCCGCTGTCGCCGTCGCCGCCTCCCCCTCTCTCGCTGCAATGGCCGCCTTGATCCGCAGCCGCAGCTCCCGCCACCGCTCGACGGCCAGCAGGTCTAACCAGATGTCCCCCTCCGGCGCGACCTCGCTCTCGTCGGGCCAGAACCACGGGCACCCCTCGACCCGCTGGAGCCTGTCGAGTCGCCGCTTGAGCCGCGCCATCTCGCTCGGCTCGACGAGCTCCTTCCCTACTGTCGCAAAGTATTCAAACGTCCGCCCCAGCGACCGGAACGCCAAGCTGTGCGACGTCCGTACCCCCGGGCCGAGGTAGCCCTCGGTCCACCCGTCCAGCAGCCAGTCCACCACGCGTACCATCTCGCGGTCGTCGCCACACACTGCCAGCAGCTTCATGTACCGGTGCAGCGGCCGCCCGACCACCCTGTACTTGGCGAGCACCCCCATGTCCCACCGGTCCACGGCCCCACCCTCGCCGTAGTCGTCGAAGCTGTCGTCCACCGCCTTCTCCGCATCCTCCTCGTCCGAGCCGAGCCCCTCCTCGATGCCCTCCTGGTCAGGGGCGGGACCCTCCTTGATGCCCTCCTGGCCAGGGGCGGGACCCTCCTCGAGCCCGGGCGGCTTGACCGAGATCACCTCGACGAGCTTCCAGAAGGATTCCACCGCGTGCGCGTGCAGCTTGATGATCTGCTCCTGGATCAGATCGTTCCCCGAGACGACCGGCCGGGGCACCACCTCACCCTGGATCGCCTTGAACCCGACCATGCGGAGCGCGCGCCGGCCCATGGCGCAGAGCAGCTCAAACGCGCGCAGGTCCAGCCCCAGGGTGGCCTGCGTGCGCTCAAAGATGTCGAGGAACGCCATGGTGGTCTTGATCACGTTGAACTCGCGCCCGTGCACGCTCTGCAGCGACCTCGTCGTCGCCAGCGCCTCCATGATGGCGTGCCAGGGCACCCAGCCGCGGCCCAGCCCGTTGTACGCCTGGTACACATTGGTGAGCGCCACCGCCTCGTGGATCGAGAAATCGAGCGGGAGCCGCCCCATCCTCGGCGTCCAGTTCGCCATCCCCCCGGGCTCCCACGCGTCAGCGAAGGGCGCCGTGTCCTCGCTCACCACGCGCGCCCCCATCCGCGTCGTGAGGTTGCAGAGCATGTAGACCCACGCGCGGAACACGGGGCCGGGGAGGCCCGCCGTCGCCCGCAGGTCCTCGGCGCTCGCTATCGCGATGTGCTTCGCGAGCGCCCCGATCTGGTTCGCGTGCGGGCTCGCCCGGAGGTACCCCAACGCCACGTCCTTGGTCGGCGCGTGGCGGATCAGCACCGCGAGGCAAGGCCCCGCCGGCCTGAGGTGGCCGTGCTGAATCATGCGGTCGTACAGCTCGTAAGGGGTTGGGGGCGTGAGCCTGGCCACCTCGAACGCGCTGAGGTTGCTGTCGTCGGGGGGGAACGCCGCGCGGCTGTCCCCGGGCACCATGCTCGACGGCAGCTCGACCGCGGGGTCGTAGAGCCTTTCGAACATGGCAGCGTATACTCGGCCGTCGGGCCGCATGCCCGGCAGCGGCGGGCGCGAAAACTGCATCCAGGCCTCCCGGGCGTTCCGCGTAGCCTTGACGAGCTCGGCCCATAGTAGCACAAAGTTGTCGCTCGCCTTGGCACCGGCAGCGGGCGGCGGCGGCACGGTCCTGGTCTGCGTCGTCGGGGGCAGGCCGGGCCTCGACCCGCCGAGGGCGTCCAGGATGCTGTCTATCGTGCCGTGTTCGTAGCCTGCCGCGTTGGCGAGGATGCCCGCCTTGACGCTCCTGCTGAGGTCCTCCTCGGGATCCCGGCGCTCGTCGGCGCCGTCCACGGCGCGTCGGTACGGCGGCCACGTCGGCGTGGTCCGCTTGGCGTTCCTGGCCTCCCCCCTGCTCTTTTCCAGCCCCGTCAGGACCGACCGGATAGCTCGGTAGCCCGTCATGTCCACGACCAGGGGGGGCTCGCACGCCGCGGCCAGGCACAGCAGGCGCCGCTGAGCCTCCCAGCCGTGCTCCATGCTCTCGAGCGGGCGGAGGACCGGTGGTCTGGAAAAGTACCAGAGCGCCTGGTTGAAGACGGCGGTCCGGGCTTGCATGCCGGTCAGGACATGGCCGTTGGCGTCCGGCGGCACCGTGTTGATGTAGTCGGCGACAAGATCGGCGAGGAGTGGCATCCCCGCGGGCCACTGTTCACGACAAAAACGGGCGAGGCGGGTGAGAAGGATAAGGAAATCCTTCCAGGTGATGGCGAGGCCGTAGTACCTCTCGTGCTGGCCTCCCAGCTCCTCCTCGGGCCGGTCTTCGTGGACGTAGTTGGTGCGGATGTACTGGATCAGTCTGGCAAAGCGCGCAAAGTTCTCGAACTTTTTGTCCTTGGCCACCAGCACGTCGAGGAGCCAGAGGGGCTTCCGGCAGCGGCTCTTGAGGAACCTGGCGAGCTTCTGGTCCGCGTTAGGTGGCGCGAGGATCCAGACCCACTGCTTGATGTCAGCTTCGGTGATGCCAGTCCGAGCTTCGAGCTCGGCGAGCCGGGACTTCCAATCGGAGGTGGGTCCCAGGTAGCGCTCGATGTGGTAGGTAACGCCCCTGCGACGGGCCACGAGACATTGACGCCTGAGGAAGGCCTGGGCGGTCAGGACGGGAAGGCGCGGGACCTTGTTCATGGCGATGGCGCGAACGAGCTGCCACTGTCGGGTTGTCCAGTAGTGGTCCCGCCAGCGGCCCATCATGCCGACCACGGCGGAGGGCGAGACACGAGTGTGCTTCCTGGCAAAGGGCAGGTGCTTGCCGGTGTCGGGCAACTCCCACTCGGTGCCCAGGCGGTGTTCGACGTGCACGATCCAGAGCTGCACCTGCTGCTCGTGGTCCGACATGTCGTCGAAGCCCGTGGGTAGCGCTCGCCGCTGGTCGGGGTCGTCGGGCAGCGCAAGTCGCGGGTAGCTGGGCAAGGGGGGCCGGGGTTTAGGAGGCTCCGCCGCTACCTGCGACGGTGCTTGGGGCGGCTCGACTGCGTCTCTGGGAATGTGCTCGTCACGGCATGGTGCGGGGGCGAAGGTTTCGCAGTCCGGCTGTGGCGGGGGAGGCGGTTGGGGTCGGGGCCGGCGGAGCGGCGGGCGTTGTCGTTGGGGGCGGCGAGGCGGGCGTGACCGTGACAGGGCTCGTTCCGGGTCGAGGGGTTCGAAGACCGAGTTGGAGACGAGGCTCCGTTGTTGGACAGCCGCTTCATCGTCCCTCGCGGACCCGAAGACGGCGTCGAAAGGGTCGGCGGGTTGGCCATGGAGGCGGCAGCAGCGGATGGTGAAGGGGAGAGGGCGGCGGCGGCCGAATAGGTCGAGGCTGTCGAGTGGCTGTAGAGGGGGCGCAAGGAGAAGAGGGTCAGCGCGGGACGGTACACACGGCAAAGGGCAGAGGGGCGGAGGGCGGTCGCACCAGGTGGTCGAGGACTCTGTGTGGCCCAACCCGGCTCAAGACCGTGGCTCCCGCGCGAAGCATTGGACCTAGCAGCCGCTCATCATATCGCCGTCGTCGCTGTGCTATGCTGTGCAACCGCGGCTCGCTGGGATGGGACGGGTGCTGGGACGGGTGCTGGGGAAGGGTGCTCGTTGGGTGCTCGTGGGCGTGGGCGTCGTGGGCGTCGTGGGCGTCGTGGGCGTCGTGGGCGTCGACGGTGTCGAGGGACGAGGAGGGACGAGGAGGGACGAGGAGGGACGAGGAGGGGTGTGGTCGGTCCTGCGGCGTGTGTGTCGAGGTCGGGTTGGTTCTTCTGCCCCTGGAGGTGTCTCCCGTGTCTCCCGCGGCTCCTGGGTCTTGTTCTGCGGCCCCTGCTTGCTGGCGGTGGTGGTGGTGGTGCCTCTGGTGGCTCTGCGTCCTGCGTCGGACTCTGCATCTCCAAATTTCATCCACGACCTCGCGTGTGCCCCACTGCTTTTTTCGCCGGGGCAGGCATTTCAGACCCACCCATCTGAACACTCGCCAAGGCCCGCACCACCAGAGCGACAGAGCCACGCTTGCGCTAAGCCGAATACGGTTCCTAATCCCCTGTAACGCCGCCCCCCATCGCCCCTCCAGCCCTGTCGGTCCGCTGTCCGGCCCTGGCCAACCCTGCCCGCCTCCAGCCTTGCCCAGCCCTGGAGACGGGCCCCAACCCTTTGCATCACCTCTCCAACCCTTCCCCAGGACCGATCATTGCAGGCACTCAATCTGCCATCCATGCCGCCTCACGCACGCGCCCAAGAGAGCTTGGCTACAACCACGGTGCGGAGTGCTGCCTTGTGCAGGTAGTTGGCCACCGGGCACCCCGTGCCCCGACACTTGAGGTGCCGATGTCTATTATTTAGGTCGTGCCTCAGATTGGAATCTCTCATGATTCATCCAATTCCAATCCCCAACCACATCCGCCATCCGCCCTCGTCCAAACCACCAACCACCAACCACTAACCCACCCCGACCGCCGACCAGCGCCGTCTCCAATCCCCCGAAGCACACCCCGCGAGTCCACATGCC
>FTDQ01000151.1_pt1 | contig 10149 bp, 7 predicted proteins | sample 1640001 | NCBI WGS metagenome assembly FTDQ01 (sample SAMEA3914869, study PRJEB12502) | metagenome | biome: forest; material: soil | place: USA | collected 2012-03-12 | depth 0.1 m
CCCCTTCCCTTCCCCCCCCCCCCCCCCCCCCCCCACCATCCATTACCCCATCCATCCATCACTCATGATTTAACCCAAAAATCTTCCTCAACGCCCCAAACCGCTTCTTCCTCGTCGTTGACGACGCCCCCGCCAAGCTCCCCGCCACGGACCCATCCACACTCGCCGCCGTCGGTGCGGGAATCCCCATCGACGCGGCCCTCCTATGCGGCTGCATCCCGAGGAAACTCCCGCTCAGTGTCCGCGTCCCCAAATTCCCCGAGGTATTCGACCTCTTCATCCCCTCCGGATTGAACCCATCCTCCTCCTCCGGGATCCCCATAGCGGGTATCCCATGCCCCGTCTCTGTACTTTGAATACTCGGCGTGGCCATGGCCATGGCCGGTGCCGACGCGCGCTTGCTCGCACGCTTCTGCAGGCGCGGGCTGCGCGGCAGGGGTGCTACCTCGTCGCCCTCACCCTCGCCCTGGCTGCGGATCCGCTCGAGCTGGCCCGCGCTGCGCTCGAGCTTGGTGTCGCGGCGGGCGGCGCTCTCGGTGACGTCTGCCCGGCCGATTTTCTTGCTGTCTTTTCTGCGGTGGCGCAGGACCGAGAGGATGCTATTTCGGCGCGGGACGTGGCCGTCGTTGGCGTCGGCGGTTTGGGGGTCGGACGGGGTAGGCTGGGAGCCGCCGAGTTGGCCGCGGCCGGATCGAGATCGGCGGAGGGCGGGGTTCATTGTAGCCGGCTGTGCGGTTGCAGTCCCTGCCGCTGCGCCCAGAGACCCCTCAGACTCCTCCAACTCCTCCGGCAGAGCGGTGCTCGCAATAGAACCCTCATTCCGAAAGTGGTGGGCCCCGCGAGCAGCCGAATATTGCGCCGACGCAGACGCCGGACGTGCAACCGGCATCGGCACCGGCATGGGCGGCTCCTCATCGCTTGAATCCTCAAAGCGACTATGAAAGCCAGAGGAGTAACCACCAACACCCTCCTCATCGCTCGAATCACCAAACCGGCTCGACACCCGTGAGCCACCCGCCTTGGTCCTCGAGCCCTTTGAGCCGTGCTTCTTCCCCCCGCCATACGAGAGGGCGCCAAAGCTCGGCATGTGCAGACCACCAGAATGTTTCTTCCCACCCGAGGAGTCGCGCATCGTCGTGCGCATCTGGGTGTTGGCGGACGCGCGGGAGGGCGGAGAGTCGGGGTCCTGCGTGGAGGTGGAGCCGGCGGACGACAGCGTCCTCAGCGAGAGTCTTTTAGAAGCGCGAGTATCGCCCTGAGTAGACGGGGGCGAGGTCGGCCGCATCGAGTGCCGGAACCCAAAGCCCTGGGGTCTGGCGGCCCGAGCACGCTTGAAGCTGCTCTCGCTGCCCGTAGACCCCCGCCTCTTCAATGATAGCGGGATATCAATGGGGTTCACAGCCAGGGGCTCGGCTTGCGTTGTAAACCCACGCTGTCCCGGCGCCGTAGACATAACAGGAGCGGGAGGGGACGACATCGGGCGCTTCGCTGCCCGGGGCGCGTAGGCCGCCGAGCCGGGCCCGGCGGGCCGCATTGATTTCCTAAGCAGCGATCCCTCAGCCGAGGCGTAACCGTTTCGCTGCCCATCGCGCATTGTAGTGCGCATTCGGGGAACGCTGGGTTCAGCTTCACCACCGTTCCACTGCTCGCCCGGCTGAATCATGTAGCTGCGATCGGGGTTCGTTGTCTCGTCGGGTTCTTGTATCCTGGTCGGTCGGGCAACATGGGTAGCCGCTGGCCGTGGCTCAGTCCTCGCGACCTCCACCGCCTTCTGCTTCTGCTTCCCCTCAACCCCGACCACCCTGCTAGCCTCGGCGCTCGCCTCCTCCGCCGCCTCCCTCTCCAGCTGTGCCCTCTTCTCAGCGGAGAGACTCCTCCAATACGCCTTGGCCTTCTCCCACTCGTCGTGCGGGCTTTCTTGCCGCGGGGGCGTTTCGACCGCGGTGGTGGCCAAGGACATCTCCGTTTGGAGCATCGGAGCCTCGATGAGGGGTTTCGGAACGGCGGCCTCCTTCAAAACTTGTTCAGACCGGATAGCCTGGCGGGGGCTCTGCTGCAGGGGGCTTTCGACGACGGCGTCGAGCGACTGGAAGCCATCGCCTTCGATCTCCGAGAGGTCCTCGTAGGCATCGCTGAAGACGTCGCTGTCGGAGTCGCTCGAGGTGTCCGCGGTCATGGACGGCGTTGTCTGGCCAGCCGGCTCCACAGACTGGGTGCCTTCGCTCACCACAGCCGTTTGGGCGGCATCCTTGACGCCCGCAGCTTCACGCGCCAACTCGACAGACTGATCCGACTCATCATCGGGAAACCCGCCGGGGACGTCCATCGGCGACCGCGCAGCCTGCTCGGGCTGTTCAAACGCCTGCTTCACCGGCGTCGGGTGCGAGACGGATATCGTGGGGGCTTGTGGATCCGCAGGCATTGCGTGGTCCTCCGCGGCAGGGGACGGCGGGAGGGGCTCGCGATTCGTGATCGCCGAGCCATTGGCGGCCTTCTTGGGCAGTGAAACCTGTGCCACAGCAGGCACCCCGCTGTGCGATTCCACTGCTGCGGTGGCGGCGGGCAGCGAAGGGTCCGACTGCTCAAACTCGGAATTGAGGATCGAGCTGGTGTCGGAGCTGTCGCTGAAGTACCCCGAGCCCTCCACGGTGGTGACAACCGGGGGCAGCGGCTCCCCAGGCGCTAAATCATCCACCGCTCGCTTCCCATGTTCGCTCGACAAAACCGCACCGAGAGCATGATCATTGCTCGACCCCAACGGCGGACTAGGCAACAGCGTCGACGGGTACCGCGTCTCCCCCTTCGGCCGAACAAGCGGCCGCTCAGAGGGGCTCGGGCCCGTGTCCCGCGGCTTTCGGTCCCTCACGCTACCGAAACTGGGCAAAGCCGGGCGCGGCTTCATCACAAAATCGTCATCATGCCACTGCGAATCCTGCGAGCGGCCCAAACTGGGAAGCCAGCTATGGCGGGTCGCATGCGGCGGACTGACAGCCATGGGCGAGTCGCTTCGGGTGGTGGCCTCGGCGACAGGCCAGTTACTCCCTGCGTCGTCAAAACTCACGCGCACCGACTTCTTGCGCGTCACGATCGGCTCCTGGACGACGCTCCCCGATCCTTCAGACGTGTCGCCAGAGGGGGATGCACCGCGCGGCGGGCTGGCATGCTTCAGGGCCGACTTGCGGGGCGAAATTGACCGAGGGGGTGGGGAGTGCTTGACGGCCAGGCTATCGCGAACCGGGCCGAAATGCGCCTGCCGAGCAGGGCTGTTGGAGTGTGTTCGGCTGATCACGGCATGGTCGCTTCTCCGGCGCTCAGTCGCGTCGGGCTTTGGTTTCCTGTCGTCCAGGCCATCAACGGGGCCGGATTGGGGCCGATACTGGACTGGCACCGCGGCAGGACTTTCCGGGAGATCGGCCGACGGCAGCGAGATGATCGGAGGCGGTGATGTGGGTGGTAGATGGGCCCTGGGAATCGCACCGGCTGGTATCCTCCTCTCGTCGTGCGCAGTCTCCAGCTCTCGCTCCTCTCTCACCACAGGAGCCTGGCTTCTCATCGCATACTGGGCCGCGCTGGACGACGCACCCACCGAGCCGCCAACCCCCGCCGGGCCCGCGGTCCTTTGAGCAGGCGGCTGTTGCTCAGGGCTCTTTGGCTCTACTCTCAGCGCAGTGAGCATCGCCGTTATCGAGAGTGGCCGACTAACCACCGGTGCTTGAACGACCGGGGCAAGCTCTCGTGTGGGAGTCGGCTCTATCACTGGTGGTTCTGGTTGGGCTTGTGCCGGCAAACTCGGGGGCGCAGGCTGCACTGGCGGAGGTGCATACCCGCCGTCGGTCTGTGTGCTGTGCGTGGCGAGATGCGATGGAGTCCGTTGGTGTGTCTTCTTCTTTTTCTTTTTGGGGGCCGGGGCCGGTTGGGGGGGCTCGACGACGGCTTGTTGGATCCGAACGTGCTGGACGGCCATCACGTCGACTTGCCGCACCATCCGCCGCGAATTCGGGTCATACACCATCACCTGCTGCTCCGGCGAGCTAGGGGCGGACTGTCGCTTCGACACCGGCGGTCCGCCCTGCCCTCGCTGACGCCTGGCCCGCGGCGATTGCGCTTGCTGGCGGTCGTCAACGAATGGCTGGGTAGCAGCGGGCACATCGGCCACTGGGGCGAGATTCGCAGAACCGCGCCTCACTCGCGTCGGGTAGGAGAAGTTGATGGACGAGGCCTGGCTGCCTGGCCTTGCGCCCTCGAGAAGCTCCTCCTCGCGGGCCAGCGCTTGCAGCGGGCTCGACGGCGGGCTAGCCATCGCTGGGTCCGGCCTGCGGATAGCGTTGAGGTCACCAATCTTTGCCGGGCCAAACCACGATGGCCCGTCGCCCGATGCGAGCTTCTGGGAAGCGAGGGGCACGTGTACGCCGGCCGTGGCGAGACTGTTGGCTTTCCGATGGCGAGGCAGCGGCTGCCCATCGCTGGCGGGCGATCGAGATGCGGCGTCGATGTTTCTGGGCAGGGCGGGGACCGGGGGTAGCCCGGCGGTCAGAGACTGGCCTCGCTGGTGGCCCGATCCGCTGCTGCCGGGGCGATGCGGGCTCGGGGTTCGGAAGGTGCGCTCCGTCATTGAGCCGCTGCTGCCGCGGCGGCGCAGGGCCCCAGGGTTCCCGGCCTGGTCAGGCCCCGGCCCGGTGGAGGCGACGGAAGCGCTGCGGCGCTTTGTTCGCTTCGTCTGAACATCGGCCACGCAGATCGGGGTTGTCGGGCGGGCGCGCAGGGCAGCGGCAGCGGCGGCGGCGGAGAGGGAGGAGGCATTCGGGTCATGGCGCTTGAATACGGCGGCGGCGGCGGTAGTAGCGTTCGGGTTTGCCGTCGCCGCAGTCAGTGGCTGTTCAATGAGCGACATGGCGCGTCAGCATCAGGCCTTTCAGGAGTTGATCGAACGAGGGTTGCTAGGCAACACTAGTTCCGACGAGCAGCATCGACGGGAATCAGGAACCGCGGCGACAGAGACCTGCGCCGTGTCCGACCCGAGATGCGAGGGGTGGGGAGGAGGAGGGCGTCAAAGAGAACGGAAGCATGGCATCATGCGTCCAAAGGCGGCGACGACGGATGGGGGAACGAGGCAGGCAGGAGGAGGCAGCGAGGTCGTGATGACGACATACCGGATTTGGTGGACGATGGCTGCGCGAACCAAACATCCTTGCAGATAATTTGGCCGCCCGACGGCGTCCGGATGCTACCGCGTTGGCGCACTCATAGGGCGTGTGGGCGCAGGTGATGGGCGATGGGAACTCGAGGCGTGGAAGCGCGGTGTCGACGGGCGCGATGGCGAGACGGCGTGAGGCGGCTCTGCGAAGATGAAAAATGTCCCGTTTGTCGGGGGCCTGGGGGTGGTGGGATGAGACTCGATGGATGCTGGCTGCTTGCTGTTGGGAGCTTCCCGGGTTGACATGGCACGGCACAGCACCACCAGAGCAGCACCACAGCACCCACAGCAGCAACCCACAGCACCAGAGCCAGCTGAGGTCCCCTGCTCTTTTGCGGCCGGCTCATGCAGGGCAATGCTCCAGGGTGTGCAAGCCGCGAATGGGAGAAGCCGAGAGCGGCTCCATGCTCCACCCACCCCACCAGGGGACCCTTGCGTTGGACGCGGTGCCGTCTCGCCTGCCTTGATTGGGCTCATGCAGGCCCATGCAAGCCCTTTCCGGCCCCAACTGCGAGACAACACCTCATCATCAACTGTTGATCGGGGGGCCAACACACAGCTTTCCATGGCTTCTATTCTGTACAGACAAACTATCTCAACATCAACAACAACCACCATCACTACCACCACCCCAGCAACCCCTGTTTGGCCACCGAATCTGGAAGCAAGGACAGGACACCTATGCCGTCAGAATTGGACGTCCTCTGCTCCTTGCGTCGTCCCTGGTTATCTGTCCTATCCTGCTGCTTGTGTGAAAGGGGGGAGGGTGGTAGCTTGTCCGAACAACCACTTGAAGGCCGGGGGCTTGCGTCTCTCCGTGACGCCCAAAGCCAGGCTTGACCCACGAGGGGTTTGAGCCGCGCCCCCCAGCCTAAGTTAATAGCCAACAGATACTCAACAGCTTCTCTTACACAATCCGAAGGTTCGCGGCGGGAAACCAACAGCCCGTTCGGAATCCATCCGACAAGTGGTCCCACAAGTGTATCAACACATAATAATAACCGCTCGGAATCCCTCCGTGCGGGTGCCCCGTCCCAGGTCGCTGCCCATCACCCGGAGATCACATCAACCACTAACAGATACTCTTGTTCTCATAGGTGCGGGCTGGAGATGCGAGGAGCGTTTGTCCGGCCCCTTCCCGGCGAGCCACCCGCCACCCGGGGAGGGGCAAGCCTCGGCTACGTCCCCCCGCCGTCGTGGACCGCTGCGCTGCCTCCAAACCGGACCGGGACATCGTGGTGCCGTGCCGGAACCCCGGCGCCCCGCGCGAGAATCGCCTCCTCTTCGGGGTCGTACTCTTCGTCCTCGTAATACTCGTCGTCGTAGTATTCCTCGTCTTGCGCCCCGTGGCTGTAGTGATCGCCCGAGGCTCCGCGGCCGTCCGCGTGGTGATGCGCGTCCTGTCCTGCGTTGCTGTTCTTGGGCGGGAGCTTGCTGTTCCTCTTGCCCTTGTGCTTCCCCTTCTTCATCCTCTCCCACTGCGCTCGGCGCTGTTCCTCCAACTGCCGCTGCTTTCGCTCCTTGATCTCATACGCCCGCACCAAAGCCTCGGGTGGGTGACCAAAGATCCACTCGTACTCGCAGAAGTGGCAGATCCACATATCTTCTGGCTTCGGGGGGTGGCGTTTATTGTAGAGCTGCGTCTCCCGACGGCGAGCCTTGGCCGCAGCCAGGTACTCCTTGGTAGCGCTTCGGCGGGAGCTCTTCTGCGGCGCCGCTGCATGATGGTCTTGCCCACCAGCCGCCCCCCTCGACGGGGATTCTGCAACCCCTGCGTTCGCCGAGTGCGGCATCGTCGAGGGAAGGTGGCCACCGTGTCCAGCCTGAGGTGGGCGGGGCCAGTTCTCTTTGCCTTGGCTGGCTGCAGGCCCCCGGTGCGATGGCATGGGCATGCCACGATCGGAGCCAGGCCAGATGAGCGAGCCGGGGACCTGCGAGTCACACGTGAATGTGAACTGGGTCGTGGCCGGGCTGCGCTTCGTCACCGCCGACTGCTGCAAGAGGCTGATATTCTCTTGCCCCTGGTGCGGGGGAAGCTTTTCCGCGTTGGCGATGGCATTCGAGATGATCCCAGTGCTCTCGTCTTTAACACACACACGTTTTGTCAGCTACTTCACTGCGCCCCAAAACCCAAGTCCACACATACTGGTTCCGGGGATCCACTGACCCGAGCGCGGCTTGCTGGTCCTCCCAGCCCAGCTGTTAGTTGAGTCGTACAGGGGCCGGAGGGGGTTCTTTCCGCTCCTCGGCCGACCATATCTGCCTCGACCCGGACCGGGGACGTTGTGGACGTTTGACGCAAAGCTCCCGGAGCCGTAGTAAGGAGTGGATGACGGGGTCAACCCCTCGCCCTGGCCCTCGGCAAATTGGGCACCGGCTGCCTGGGAACCTGCTCCGCCGGCCGAGTCCCCGTGGGCGTGGGCTCCGCTCGGTGCAGAGTCCCCGGCCGTCGGGATCTTCCTCTTTTTGTTGTTGGTATTCTCAAAAGGATCGTATCCTTCCGCGGAGGATGCTGTCGAGATAATCGGAAGCGAATCCGTGTACCGTCCGAGCTCGGGCTTGGGCCGTGCGACGAGGTTGGCGTGCTGCAGCGTCGCCCGGCCAGCAGTATTGTGCTTGGGAGAAGCACCGTCCTCCTCGCGCTCGTCCCTCACCCCATTGCTCTGTGGTTGACGTTGCTCGGGATACGACCCCGCCTCACGCGTGAGGGGCAGGCCGGCGGCGTGATGTTCCGTCGGCAGAGGAAATGGGTACGAGAACAACGAGGTCGTGGCCTGTGGGATAGAAGGGTACTGGACCGCGTCGGCAGCCTCCGGAGACAACCGCTCTCTCAGCCGCCTCTTAGGCAAGGGCCGTATGGGCCGGTTGGGGAAGGGTGAGGACCCCGGTTCGATTCCCATCTTGAGAGCCTGATCGTGTCCTATTTGGAGTGCTGAGGGGCGTCGAGTTAGCTTGGAAGCAAGGGCAAGCATCATGGCAAAAGCCAGAGCGAGGACGAGGGCGAGCATGACGAGGGATCTCGACCCCCACTCGTGCCCCCCCCCCTCCTTCTTGTCATGGGGAAGGGATTAGGGCAGGTCTCTGCTGCCACAGCCTCGGGCGGTTGGGGGGAGGCGCTCTGGGTTGCGAGAGGGAGGAGGGGCAGGCACACATCGGTGGTCGACGATGCAGGGAAGAGGCGTTGCAAGGCGTGGGCCGAAGGGAGGGGCAGGGAAGAGGGTGCAGCGGGGGGGAAGACGCACCCAGCGAGACCTCATAGTCCCCAAAAAGACTCAAAGCAGCAGGCGGCAGCCCGACAAGCCCAACTCGATATTGCCGGTCCTTCTGCCACCAGGTGCCCGGGTAGGCGGGTAGGTGGGTATTGGGGACGCTGCAACCGCGCCGGGCTGGATGCGAGCGTGCGGGCGTCCGTCGTGGTGCTCTTTGCAAAGGCTCGGTGTCGCTGCAAAACCGGGGTTTGATCAGTCCGAGAGTGGATTCGGGTTGACGGGAAGTTGGAGTCGCTCAGCGACCTGCCCTATCGTCGCCAGCCCAGACATTAGCATTTTCCTTGTGCACTCCAGGAACGAGGACGGCAAAAGTTGGGGGCACGGGAGGCCAGGTCAAAGAACAGCAGTGCCCTCAAAGACGTTTGTCTGTCTGTCTTCAGCCTGGCCCCCTCCCCCCGGTGCAGCATGGTGGTCGAGTGGTGGTGGTGGTGGTGGCCGGGGCTGGCTGGCCCTCGGCGCCATCTGGAACCCCAGGGGCCGGACCGAGTTTGGGTCGGTCGGCGGAGAACAACCCACCTTGTCGCTTGGGCTCGAGATTGGCCCAACGCTTCGCAGAATTGCCAGGCACAAAGACTGGGCAAGCTTGCTGGATGGTACTGTGATGGATAAAGAGGGACGGGGTGCGGTGCGAGCGACTGTGGTGCAGCTGGATTCGGTGGTTCACAGTCGGACTTTGGCAGCGGGATCTCTTGGTGGGACGGTGTTCAGGTTCAGTGGCTGTGGGTTGGTGGGTGTGTGCTGGCCGCAGCAAACGGAAATGAAATTACATAAGCCCGCGGTCCACCCAGGCCGCTCAACCCCTCGTTGCTGGCAGTGCTGGCACTGGGCGTTGGCACTGGCTGGTGCTGGCTGCGAGCAGCGGCCCGAGCTCTGGCGCCGAGGATATTCCGGATGGCAGTGAGGAGCAGCAGTTCATCCTCGCGCTGTTCAGGCCCGGAACCCGGACACTTTTGGCGACTTTTAAACTCGACAGCGCGCTTCAGCGCTGGGCAGGGCAGAGATCCGCGGCTTCGAGGCACCTCGATGAATCCACCACCTCATTTCTACAATGTTTACATTACAATGGAAAGCCCCGGTCGGCAACACGCTCATCAGAGCTGATTCCTGCACGCCCTGAGATCTTGGATCACATTGTCACAGGCATCCCCCTCATTACCAGTCTGTTGCAACAGCAGCACCATCCCGTCTGTCACTGAGAGAGGGGGATGATGAGAGGGGATGATCGGGACAGCCGTCGTTCGAATCCGCACTGTACAGGGTGCCTGACCAGCATGGAGCTCCCGCCCCGCACGAGCCGGCTGGCCAGTCAGTGGCAGGCCCGCCAAAAATTGCGGGCGCAAGCAGGCGCGCGCAGGGAAAAGCGAGCCAGAGGGAGAGAGAGCATGCATGCAGTCCTTGCTCCAAGAAGCGCTCCCACCTGGTGGTCCCCGTCCGCTGCTCGCCCTCCACCACCCACACACCACCCACGTCGCGCCGGCCTCCTCCTCCTCCCTCTCACTCCCTCCACCCACCCGCCTACTGCTTGCACGAACACCGGTCTCTGCCACGGCTTTCGTCATGACAACAAGTTTCCTTCTTCCAATACACCCCGTGTCTTTCGTGCCAGCAGTCAACGCTTGACCTCGAGACGCTCCCCAGCCGCCGTGGGCGCTGTCTTCGGCACCCTCTCCTCCTCCTCCCTCCACC
>FTDQ01000228.1_pt1 | contig 10101 bp, 9 predicted proteins | sample 1640001 | NCBI WGS metagenome assembly FTDQ01 (sample SAMEA3914869, study PRJEB12502) | metagenome | biome: forest; material: soil | place: USA | collected 2012-03-12 | depth 0.1 m
ACCCACAACCATCCACACAACCCTCCAAACACTAGTCCACACCTCCGCCACCACAACTCCCATCTTCGTCCTCTGGACCCCCCTCCCCCTCCTCCCCGCCGCCTTCCACTTCCCCACACCATACTCCTCCTCCTCCCCCTCACTAGTCGGTATCTCGATCCTCGGCGCGGCCCTCGCCCTCCCCCCTCCCCATCCCCACTTCCCATTCGCCCCCGACCCCTTCCCGTGGCTCCTCCGCCTGCCGTGGCCATGCCACCGCCCGGCTTCGGCACCCTTCGGGCTCACGCCGTTGCCGGTTGACCCGCTCCCTGATCGCGAGCGCGTGCCGCCCGGCCCGCCGGAGCCGTTGAGGAAGTGCGAGGCGGAGACCCCGCGCGGGAGGGCGTACTCGTCGTAGTCTTCGACTTTGGCTTTGAAGGTGGGGAGGATGCTGCGGCGGGCGCTGTGGGCGCCGTTGCGGTGGACGCCGCGCGGTGTGGCCGCGGTGTCCAGGGCGAAGGGTTTCAGGCCCCAGAAGGGGACGAGCACGGCGCGGACGGCGAGGATCGCGATGGAGGCCAGGGCAAAGCCGATGTAGCGGAGGTAGGTGGACAGCTGGTTGGGAAGAAGGCAGAGGTGGGTTTGGAGGGTGGGCTGTCCCGTTGAGGAGAGGGGTTTCCCCGTGGCCGGGTCGACGGGGTTATACAGGCTGACGAGCAGGAAGCCGGGTTTGGACACGCCCATGGCCATGCTGATGCTCTTGACCGTGATCTCGGGGACGTTTGCCTGCGCGGCCGAGTGCGTGACCGCGCAGTAGTCGTGGTCGTCGCCGGAAAAGGCATGCACCACGTTGCCCACCTTCTTGACGAGGTTCTCCGAGTCTTGCTCGGCAAGCACGTTCTGGTACTGGTACCCGCGCGAGACCGAGATGGCGTTCCGGTGGTCGGGGAAGACGGGCTCAGTTTGGCCCTTGGGCGGCTTCGTCGGCGGCCACCGCTCGCGCATGGGGCCGCAGGGGGTGCCAGGTGGCCGGTGGAGGGGGACGTGCGTGAGCAGCACCGTAGGCCACTCCGGCGCGTCCTTACCGAGGTTCTGGTCGTCGTCGAACCGCGCCTTCTTGAGCTCCTCGATCCTGTGTTTGAACTGGCCATCCTGGGCCTGGCCACGGAGGAAGCGCAGCTCGCGGTCGACCGCCTTTTGCTTCTCCTTCTTGCAATTGTCCAGGAAGTGGTTAACCGGCTCGTAGATCGCTCGCAGGTCGTGCCGTTGAGCCTCGGGGGAGGAACCCGCGCTCATCGAGACGGTGTCGACAGAAACAAAGGTGTGGTTGCCAATGACGTCCACCCTGTTGCCCTCGCCAAAGTACGTCTCGAACCTGTTCCTCACTGCCACCTTGATCTGGTCACCAAACCCCAGGTCGTGATTCCCCGGCAACGTAGCAACCAGCTTCCTCCTCTGTTGCCTATCCTCCTCCTTCCCCGTGCCCCCCGCCTTCACCCAGGGGTTTAAAAAGATATCCCCAAACCGAGCATACTCCTTCAGCCAGTAGAACTCGCCATACGACTTGTGCCACTGCTTCAGGTACTTCTGCTCGTTCTTGGGGTGCGGGCCCCATTCGGGGTCCTTGAAGTCGCCGTGGGCCGTCTTCCACTCCCTGCCGCCGTCAAACAGATCGCCGAGGAAGAAGACGCTGTCCGGGTCGAGCTGCCACTGCAGCTGGTTGTAGGAGCGGCGGAGGTAGTTGTCGGTGATGAGCACCGTCAGCGGGTTGAGCGGCCACGGGCGGCCGGGGTACGAGTGCGGGTCGATGAGCTGCGGGTCGGCGACGAGGGCGACGCGGTGCGGTTGTGCGCCGGTGGGCTGGACACATGAGAACCAAGGTTAGCATCAACACTCCCTCCCCATGCTCGCGGACTAGCCCGACATACCCAGTGCTCCCAGTTGCTCCAATGACAGCTCTCAACCTTGGAGTGAAACGCCCGACGCTCGCCCCACAGCAGCACAAACATCCACACGGCGACGAGCAGGTGCGGGAAGCTGACCAGGCGGTTGTAGGTCAGGTTCTGGCGCAGGCGGTAGACCGCGGAGGAGGCGGAGGCGACGACCATGCGGCGGCCGCGCTCGCGCCAGAAGCGGCCCAGGGCGCGACTGGCCTGGGCGATGAGGGCGCGGAAGTCATCGAGGGGCGAGGTCGAGTGGTCCGGGTAGTAGCGCGGAGGGTAGGTGAAGCTGCTGCTGGCGCTGCTGCCCTTGCTGCTGCTATACGGCGGAGCCATGGCGGAGGCTCCGTGTCGCCATTCCCCGGGGCGACTGTGTTGCGGGAATGGGGCAGGCGGGCGAGCGCGAGGTGAGACAGGTTCGTGGTCGCGGTCTGGCTGGACTCTGGCTGGCCTTCCCAGGCGTGCGGCTCGCGGCCTGCGATCTGCGGATCAGCGGGCAGGGAGGCTAGGCAAGTCGACAGGGCCAGCGGACGTCGGCGTTGAGACGGAAATGGATTGTCGTCGCCAGTCAAGCACCATCCATCTCCAGGCTGCGTGAGTCCCGTGTATGTGAGGGATGGCGTAGGGGATGGTGTCGAGAATAGGGGTTCCTCAAGTCTTGTCCTTAGATCCTGGGATCGGGCTGGAGTTCCTGGAATCCTCGTTCAAAAGTTGAATGGGCTTCGCGGCTGCTGGGGTTGGCGCTGCTGGCCTGTGCTGCTGGGCTGCTGCTGGGCTGCTGGGCTGCTGCTCAGGCTGCGCGCCTGGGGCTGTCGGGGCACCGACGAGAGGCCGCTCACAGGGGAACCCCCTTGCAGGTTAGGGGGTCCAGCCGTTGCGGGGCAGTGTGGCCCACAGCGCCACTGACAGCCTCGAATTGCGCTGAAGAGGGTTCCCTGCTTCCCTGTTCCTGCATCATCAAAAAGATCATCGGCAATATTGGCCAGTTTGTCTCTTGGGACTGCTCGTTCTGGCCACCTTATCCATCCATCCATCGCATTCCGCATTTTCCATCCTGGAGCCTGCGCATGAGACCAGTTGCTTTCCCGCCGGCCGCCGACCAATCCCCAGCTCTCAATCGCCAGAGCCCAAATCCCAATTCCGAACTGCCAAATTTCCCATCTCCACCTCGACCCCCTCGAGAATGGATATACGGCATCCAGGCGTCGGGCCGTCCATCTCGCACCCCGGCACCACTCCCGGGGTGCCGATGCGAAGAAGCTGCCCAGTGCCGAGGAGGAGCACACAGTACGGATATGCTCGGCGGTCTTATCTCACAGTTGTTTATCAACCTCATGGACATATGCTTGAGATTTGCATCTGCATGGAGTGACGTGAGGGTTTCCCAAATCGCACCACTTTCATGTCATTGCAATGGCCAGGTAGGGCATCGACAGGGGGTGACGTAACAAGGCCACATGTAAGAAGCAGAAGCCGGGCGACCCGAAGAGTTCAGGGATTGAGACAACATCAAGAAGTGTAATGTGGTGGTGGTATGTATCAGCCATGCAACCTCGTCATGCCGATCGAAGCCGAGAAACAACAACCTCAGACGAAAAGGAAAGCGAGCACAACCACCAAGCTCGGATGCGCAAGACACCCCAACCCGGCTGTGTCGCGGGAAAGTATGCACAAGAAGGAACCAAAAAGTCTGAAGATGCCACCCCTCAACCGCCGCCCCTCCTTCCCCTCCCCCTCCTCCCCTTTGGTGAACCAATCTCGATGGAACCCGCCCATCCCCTTTAAAACACCCACGTGAACGACTCCTTGACCTCGAATGACACATCGTACCTGTCACCGCAAAACACCACGTTAGCAATGCCACTCTCACATCATCACCACCACCCAACCCCCCCAACCGAACCAACGAACGGGGTCCAACAACAAGAAGAAAAAGAAGCACATACTTGACATCCCCCGCCGAAGCCGCCACCAACACCCTAAACACCCCCTCCTCCGCCACCCACCTCCCCAGCGCGGTGTCAAAGTACCCAACGGCATACTTATCCAGCCCCACCCGCAAATGCTTCGTCTCCCCACTCTCCAGCTCAACCTTCTCAAAAGCAACCAACTCCTTCTCCGGCCTCGGCAGCCTCGACTTCTCATCCCTGACATAAACCTGCACCGTCTCCCACCCCTTCACGTCTCCCACGTTGCTGACGGCGACGACCAGCTCGATGGGCGCGCCGTCGGCCGACAGGACGCGCCCGCTGAGGGACGGCCGGCCGTACTCGAAGGTGGTGTAGGAGAGGCCGTGGCCGAAGGGGAAGAGCGGGGCGACGCCCGCGCGGTCGTAGTGCCGGTAGCCGATGTGCAGGCCTTCGCCGTAGATCACTTCGAGGTTCTCGCCGGGCCAGTTGTGGTAGGCTGGGGTGTCTTGGAGGCGGCGGGGGAAGGTGCACTGGAAAAGGGGTGGGTTAGTTGATGGTTGTGGGGAGGTGGGTGGAAAGGGGGGATGGAAACAGGGGATTCGGGTGGGAGGGGAGTGAGCTCACCGGCAGCTTGCCACTGGGGTTAGCCAACCCAAAGAGCACGTCAGCGAGCGCATTGCCCGCCTCCTGGCCCTGGTACCACGCCTGCAGGATAGCCGGCACGCGGTCGGCCCACGGCATAGTCACCGGCGAGCCGGACTGGTTCACCACGACAGTATTCGGGTTCGCCTTGACGACGGCCTCGATAAGCCTATCCTGGCTACCATCCGACGGCAAATCCATCGTCTGGCGATCATACCCCTCCGACTCCCACTCGGCATCCAGCCCAACCACAACAACAGCCACGTCGGCCGCGCGCGCCGCCTCGACCGCCTCCTGCAGGTAGTCGACCTGGTCCTCGGCCTTGAACCCGATGCGGCACCCGCCGTACTTGTGCGTCATGTTGAACTGCTTCTGCTTGGCGGCAGGACGCAGCTCGTTGGTCATCTCGACGCGCAGCTCGACCGGCCGGCCGGCCTGCATCTCCACCTCGACGAGGTAGTCGATCGACCCGTCGAACATGGCCTCGCCCTCCTCGGTCCAGTCCCACAGGTCCAGCGCGAGCTTGCCGTTGACGTAGAGCTTGCCCGGGCCGACCGACATGAACGAGATGGTGTGCTTGCCGGTGGAGGGCGGGTTGAGGTACGCCGTTACCACGGCTGACCACTCCGGCCCGACGTCGGCCAGCGGCGCCGAGTCCCACAGGAACAGGTCCGTATTGGTCCGCCGCTGGACTACCGCCGGCTGGCCAGCGAACTGGTCACCCTTGTACCACTCGATCGAAACGCCCTGGCGGCCCATCTTGTCGGAGCAGTAGGGGGACGCGACGGGGAGCCACTTGTAGATGTGGCAGCCCTGGCTGTACGTCACGGGGAGCTTGGCCACCTTGCGGATGCTGTCGAGCGGGAGGGTGGTGTAGTAGGGGTTGAGGCTGGCGCTGCCGCCGCCGCCGGCGATGGCGCGGTTGGCGTTGGGGCCGATGACGGCGACCTTGGCCGTGGCCGGGTTGATGGGCAGGATGCCGCCCTCATTCTTGAGCAGCGTCAGGCCCTGCACGCCGGCCTCGCGGATCAGCTGCCGCGTCTCCTCGCGATTGTCCTCACGCTCCTCGGCCTCGGCCGTCAGGTCGCTGCCCTTGGTCCTCTCGACCAGCGTGAGCACGTTCTCGGCGGCGCGGTCGATGTCGGCCTCGGAGATCTGGCCGTCGCGGTACGCGGCGAGCACTTTTTCGAAGCGCCACTTGGTCGAGAAGGGGAACTCGGCGTCGCACCCGGCCTTGATCGACTCGACGGTGGAGTTGGTGCCGCCCCAGTCCGAGATGACGGTTCTGTTGGTGGTGGAGAAAAATAGGGGGCACGGGTCAGTTGATCATCGCTCACACACTCACTCCCCCCTTCCCTCCCCCGTTTCTTCGCTTAGGTATTTCCCGCTGGTCCAGCCCCTAGCCGAGAGTTCGCCACTTACCCATCGTATCCCCACTCGCCGCGGAGGATGTCCCGGAGCACGTGCGTGTTCATGTCCATGTGGACACCGTTGACCAGGTTATAAGACGACATGAGCGCCCAGGGCTTGGCCTCGCGGACGGCGATCTCGAACGGGCGCAGGTAGATCTCGCGGAGCGGCCGCTCGGCGATGACCGAGTTGACCGTCAGCCGGTTGGTCTCTTGCTCGTTGCCCACAAAGTCTGTATGTATACGCGTGGATGGTCAGCGAACCCCTCGCTTCCCCCGTATCTGAGCCAAAAGGAGTCCAAACTAACGCTTGATAGTCGCAGCCACGCCCCTCTCCTGGAGGCCGGTAATGTACTGCGCGGCCAGCTTGCCGGTCAGGAGGGGGTCCTCGGAGAAGGACTCAAAGTTCCTCCCGCCCAGCGGGTGCCTGTGCATGCAGACCGTCGGCGCGAGGAGGATGTTGGCGGAGCGGGCCTTGGTCTCCTCGGCCAGGTGCTGGCCGACCTGGTAGAGGATGTTCTTGTTCCATGTCGCCGCGAGCGAGATGCCGCAAGGGAAAAGCGCAGCCTGTTGCCCCGTGGTCAGCGCCGAGAGGACGGGGCGGGGGGAGGTGACCGCCATCTGCCCCCTTCTCCTCCCCTGGAAAGACTTACCTTTGTGCCGCCAACGAAGATGCCTCCGCGAGCACCGTTGGGTCCGTCACTGGTCTTGACGGCCGGAATGTTCTTGGACGGGATCGACTTTGTTCTCCAGAAGTCTGCGGCGGTCAGGAGAGACACCTGCTGGGATGTCAACACTCGAGGGTCGGCTTCATGCGGGGTAGACGTGGGCGCGGCGGACCTTTTCCTCCAGGGTCAGGGTGGCCAGCTTCTTCCTCGCCAGCGCTCTCTTGTCCTTGGGGGGCCCGCTCTGCTGGGCCGGGCTGTCTGGGGGCGAGAACTCGGTGTCGGGGGTGGTGTTGGTGGTGGTGTTGGTGTCGATGCTGCCGACCGGCGACGCATTCGGGTCAATATCTTGCCCGGGGTCGAGGCGCTCGACGGGCCCGAGTGCCGCCATTTTTGGAGTCCTGCTCAAGATCCCCGCCCGCGAGCGGTATAAACGGGAAACGACTGGGACTACCCGCTACTGTGACAACAACCAATCCCTGGCTCCAGGAGGTGCCGGCCGGGGACAGCGGAAGCTCTGGCTAGCGAGCGTGGCGGTGAGGATCTGGTGGCAGTCACAGCACAGCTGTTATTGGGCGGCTTGCTTTAGGAGCGAACGCCAGGAAGGCCCAGAGGTCAGGAGACAAGGAAACCTATACATATAAGCTGGCGGCTGGCGGCCGCCGAGACTGGTCTAGGAGTTGGGCCTGCTCCTCCCGAGCATTAACCGCGAGATATGAAAGGCGGCCCTGCGAGGAGGTTCCCCCGGGACGGACGGAGCTAAGCCCTGGCAAGATGAGAATGGGGGCCTCCGGGGTGGAGGGGAGGGCGAGGGACAGTTGGATGATGGATCCTGTGAGAGGCGGCACACTCGCAGAAGGGACCCATGGCCCACGCCCAGTCGGGCAAACCATGGCATTGGGGGGGAGCATGGGGCGGCCTGGACAGGGAATGGGGGCGCGGGAAGGGTAGGGGAGGGGAAGGGGGGGTCGGGATCTGGGACTGGCCTCTCCCTGTGAGCGATCGGGGCCAGGAGCGTCAAGTTGACGGCTTCCATCCGCGATTCCATTTTGATTACTGCCCTCGGGTGCAAATAGCCACATCGGTACGAACGGACCGTGTGCGCGGTAGTACCGTTTAGCACACGGCCAGGGTTCACAGGGTTATTGCATTAAGCGCAAGCTCCCGCGCGGGTGGGGTGGGAACGGAGACTTGGGTTCCCCAGAAAAGGCCAAGTTTTAGGGTGTCCTGTTCGTCCCAAACGCCAAGCCGGAGAAGGCCAGTTTGTGGGGAATGGCTTTTTGGTGGCCTCGAATTCGCCATTGCCGTCCTCTCCAGGCGGCGGAGGGAGGATCAGGGCCATTCTGGGGGGGGCGAGTGAGGCTGGGAAGACGATGGTGGCGGGCGAGGGCGGCTCTGGGCGGCAGCGGAAACGGCGAGGTTCCAGGCTGCGTGAGATCAGTCGAACAGGAGCTGTGGCGATGACGATGTTGCCAGGCGCGAAACGGGCGGCGTCTCCGTCAGGGCTGGGTCACCCCAGCCCGCCAGCTAACCCAAAACAAAACTGGTGATGCGAGCCAGCCGCCCCCCCCATGTCGACGAGGCGTGACGGCCCGGCTTGGCGCGAAACGGTCTTGGGCGAGGGGGGTTTGGGGGATCCTTCATAAACAGTCGCCCATTGCCGCCATGATTCGAGGGTTCCATCTTTCGAGGTGTCTTGCCTCGGAGCACCTCGTGACGTGACGAGGCATGTGCATCCAGCCCACTACTTCTGGTTCGCCTGCTTCATGTCTTCCCCCTTCTCTGCTCACGGTGGGTTCTCCGGGCCCCCCTTGATGCATCGGCTGGCCGTGTCCGCGTTGGTGCCATTCGAGCCGGCTGGGCATTGATTACGCATGGGGGAGCGAGACGCAAGAATCCACTCGAGCGTTGATCAACACGGCAGGGGAGCCGGCAGAATGGGTCTTGGTGTTGAGCCTCAGAGCCGAGAGGTGACGAAACAGGGCACAGGGCGAGGCAGGAATCGGGGCTTTGCAGAAAGCGGGCAGCCGTGGGGACGACCTGATCGGTGCAGCTCACTCCTGGTGCGGCAGCTCGGGCCGAATCCCTGGGCAGGGGTGAACCCAGGCGACGGGGATTGGCTGGTGGTCGAGGGTCTGCATGTCGAGATTTCCAGGGACTGGCTGGTGGTGAGCACGAGATGCAACGGCCGCCTTGCCACCATCATCCCTCATCCCCTCCAGCCGGCAAGCCCCAAGCACAGGTACACAGCGCGTGCAACAGCGACAGTGACATCCGTCCGGAGGTCACCCGCTTGGCGCAATGCACGAGAGATCAGGGCTCCGTCCGTGTGTCGTCCAAGGCTGGTCCCGGGCCGGTGCCAGGCACGTCCCGGACACTTCAAACGACGAGGCTTAACCAGGGAAACTGAAAAGCTGGACGGGGCCAACATGGTGCTGCCGTGTGCCGTGTTGGTTGGGTCGAGATGGCCGATGCAGCCGACCCCATGCGGGACCCGCTCGGGGTAGGGCCGACAGCAGGTCTTGCGTTCTCCATCTCAGCTGGCGGATACGGAGCACGCCGGGGCGGAGAACAGCAGCTTTTGGGAAATCTTGCGCGACGGGGGAGACGGCGATAAGTGAAGACAAAAAAGGAAAAAGAATACTTGGTCAGCCAGCTGGCAGTGGACCTGGGTGCTGACCGACCAAACCAAACCCAATGTCCTGGCCAGAGAGTGACAACCACTGCAGCCAGACATCGAGAGCCGGTGAAACGCTGTGTCGCGGTGAGCAAATCGGAGAAATTTGCCGGGACAAGCTTGTGTGCGGCGTCGACAGCACCAAACCAGAAAACCATGGTCCTCATGGCATCGAATGCTTCTCGAAAATTGCAATTTGTGGGGTTGATGAAGTTGCAAAGCGTGGGACCCACCCTCCACAAGCGCCTTTTCGGCTGTCCCTTGCGAGGGTTCCGGCGGGCTTCACGTGCTCTCGTGTTTCCGCCCTGCATGCAACTTCAACCCTCTGAGTCTGGAATCCCACGCAAAGCAACCACACGCAACCATCAACGCAAGGAATAAAAAGCCCGTCTGGCGGCCTTTTTCACGCTCGCTCCGAGTGCATTATCGACCTAACTGACTTGTCTGGCCGGCAGAGAGATGAACAAGGTCTTGCAATTTCTCGAGCCTCCCCCAGACACCCCCCAACCGAAGATGGTGTCACCCCTCCCATTCTCCCTCCCGACCTGCAGTCCTATGTCTCATCCGTCCATGATGCAACGTCCATGAGAGCCTCATCCGGCCAAGCCCTCCGTTCCCTGGTCACATGGACCTGGCGGCTCACCCAATGGAGCGACATGTCCCGCCCCGAGGCAACACCACCGGCTAGGCGAGCCCGCCAGGAGCACGTCTCCCACCCACCGTCCCGCCCTCCCCACCACCGTCGCCGATTGATCAACTGGCACTCCTTCCCCATGGAGCGTCATCACGACTCCGCCGTCACACGGGAAGGTGGGGGTCCTCTAACGGGTGATCTGTCCATTCCAAAGTATATCTCGACTTCACCCACCCCCCTCCACC
>FTDQ01000315.1_pt1 | contig 9967 bp, 6 predicted proteins | sample 1640001 | NCBI WGS metagenome assembly FTDQ01 (sample SAMEA3914869, study PRJEB12502) | metagenome | biome: forest; material: soil | place: USA | collected 2012-03-12 | depth 0.1 m
GGGTGGAGGAGGGGGGCAGGGCGGTGACGGAGGCCGCGAGGGTGGTGGTGGCGAGCTGGGCGTGGTCGTTGTCGTCTTCTTCGGTGGGCATGGGGAGGAGGGTGGCCTTGGAGGCGTCGCGGGCTTCGCCCCAGAGCTTGAGGTGCCAGTCGATGAACTTGCCGGAGTGTTCGTTGACTTCGGTGTCTTTGACGATGATGGTCCAGGTGCCGATGCCGGATTCGCCCCTGCGGTGTATTAGCACGGTTGCTTGAGAGGGAAATGGGGGAAAGCAGGGGAGGGGGTGGTGGATAGGGAAGGGGGGAGGTAAAAGGGGGCTTACCAGTGCACCACGCTCATAAACGTCCAGTCATCATACCCATCCGGTGACTCGTCAAACTTGCGGGTAACCGACAAATGACTAACAATGTGGTTCGGGCTGATCAGATCGACACTGATATCCCCTCTCCGCCCATGCTCAACATTCATGGTGACAGTAATATGCTCCAGCCTCGCCAAGTTCGCCTCCTTGACCATCTCCGCGGTCACCTCAAACCCCACCGCAATCCCCTTATCCCCCTGTGGAATCGCCTGGTTGACGTGGATCCACGGCGAGTAGTACCACGCCTGCGGCTTGACCTTGGTCCACGTCTTGGCGGCCTCGACGATGGCGTAGCTGTCCAGCTTGCCGTAGCCGAACGTGTGGCTGAACTTCTTGCCGATCGTCGTCTGCTGGTAGTCGCCGCCGTCTTCGTTGACGGGCACGGCCGTGTCCATGGCGAGGTACTGCATGTCGCGCCAGGAGAGGTCTGGGCGGACCTCGAGGACGAGGGCGAAGATGCCGGCCGCGAGCGGGGCCGCCGCGGACGTCCCGCCGTGGCCGCTTGCGCAGACGTTCTGCCCGACATCGGTGGTGTGGATGGAATCGCCGCTGCCGCTGGAGTAGGTCACGACCAGCCCCGCAGAGCACTTCTCGGAGTAGTACGGGTGCAGGCCCTTGCGGTCGATGGCGCCGACGGTGATGGAGTAGATGCTGTTTGTGTAGCCGTCAAAGTTGCAGTTGTCGTCGTTCTGGGCGCCGTTGCCGGAGGCAAAGACGTAGATAGAGCCCAGCCCGTCGCGGCCGTTCTGCACGCCGTTGAGCATGGCGCGGCGGATCAGGATGCCGGGGGCGTCCATGCTCTTGCCGTCGTCGGGCGGGCCCCACGAGCACGAATAGATCTGGTTGTGCTGGAAGTCGTAGTTCATGGCTACGGCCTCGTCCGCGTCCGAGATCAGCTTGGAGAGGATGCGCAGGCCTGCGATGCGCGAGTCGTAAGCCACGCCGACGCCGCAGACGTTGTTGCGCACGGCCGACACCTCGCCCGCGCAGCGCGTGCCGTGCTTGTCGTCCGACAGGCGCGGGCGGGGCTCCGGGCCCTTGTCGTTGAAGTCGTAGGAGCCCTCGGCGTAGTAGTTGGCTTTGAGGTCGTCGCTGTACATGTCGAGCCCGTCGTCGACGATGGCGACGGTCGAGTTGCGACCCGTGATACCCTGTAGCCACACGCCCGTGACGTTGACGTCGTGGCCGACCTGGACCGTGTTGAACAGGTGCCACTGCTGGTTGAAGATGGGGTCCGAGATGTCGAGGGTCCGCGCGATGTCCTTCTGGGCCTGGACGGCCATCGGGTTGGGGGTGTCGATGTTGCCGCCGGTGCCGGTGTTGATGGGGCGGCGGCGCTCGGGGATGATGCGCTTCTCCCACGGCTGGCGCAGGGCCTGCTTCTCGGAGAAGAGCACGCCGTCGAGGGCGTCTCGCTCACCCAGGGACCGCCGTCTCCGGCGTTGGGCCAGCCCCCGTTTTACGACATCGTGTTCGCCGCGCGGGGTGGCAAAGATGTGGTGGTTCTTGAGCTCGCCGAGCGGGCCCTCGTGCGAGAGGCCCAGGCTGCGGGCGACCTCGCGGGGCGACGTGTCGGCATCGAGGTGGAGGACGTAGTAGTCGTTGGCGTCCCAGTTGCGCGGGAGCACGTGGGCGGCGGCGGTGAGGGAGGCGAGGCCCAGCAGGGCGGCGCCCGACCAGATCCTCATTGTGTGTGTGTGTGTGTGTGTGGGTATTTGTTTATGCGGGTGGGAGGTCGGTGTGGATGGCGATCGGGGAGTCGATGGCCTCGTGCCCCTTTGTCGAACCCGGCGAGGGTTGCGGCTAGCGATGGCGGTCGGAGCGAGAGATGGTCGACATGTAATCAGCGAGCGAGCGATTCGACGACAAGGGGGGTTGTGTTGTGATGGTTGTGGTGATGCTGTCGTTGTTGCTGTCGATGCTGTCGATGCTGTCGATGCTGCTGCTCGTCGAGCTCGGATGGGCACGGGCAGGGTGCACGCACGTCGTACGGAGTCGTCGAGGCTGGCCACGATGCGGAACTGTGTCAGGTCTGCAACTCGATCGAGAGCCAAGAAAGGGATCTGGCTGGTGGCAATTGCGCAGGGCCACATACGACTAAGCCAGCCTAAGCCGAGGGGGACAAGGCCGCCGTTTCAAGCCACGGGTGCTGCTTCAGAACCAGGGGGTCCCTATTTTGGGCTGGTTACTTGGGGCGAGTGGAAACGAGGTTTTGACAGGTGGACAGAAGACAGTCAAGTCATTTCTTTGCATGGTGTTTTTCATCTTCTCTTTATTTTATTTTATTTTATTTTATTTTTTCATCCGTCGACGATCTGGCCTGCTGCTTGCTTGCTCGCTGCTGCTTACCCTCCCCTCCAACTTGGTCTCAGCATCAAACAGCCACGCACGCAACTCCCACTCTGACCCGCCTCTCTCCAAGAGGCCACAGCCAAGGGAACTGCCACGGAATGCGGCGTCGTAATGGGGGCAGGCAACCCCTGGCTAGCGGACCCCAAAGGTGCCTGAATAAGCCATTCATGACCAGCCAATGACACGACGACTCGGTCTGGATGCCGGCCTGACAGCTCTCTCGCCTCGCCTTGCCTTGCTTGCCTTGCCTTGCCTTGCCTCACTCGCTCTCAATTGAATCAATTCAGGGTTCAGCTTGAACATTGGCATCTAACTATTTTTATGGCTCGCTCACCGAGAGTCGCTGCAACAACATGGCCACTTTTCTACTTGATGATTATCGATAACTGCCATTGCTTTCTCCTGTTTTTCTTGGCCAACCAATGAATTGCGTGGCTGGAGGCAGGGAGAACCGTTCCAGGCTGTGGTGGGCCCCGCTTTGTCTGAATGGAGAGTCCGACTTTGGCAAACAATGAGCCTTCAACTCACCCAAGGGCGGAATAGCCGTCTCCGGCGTCGTGCCGCTTCTGGGCCTCGACCAATCTCTGCCGCTTGGAACACGCCAGGTCAACAGAGCAGCAGTCCTTTGTTTCCATTATCTGGCATCCGCAGTCGTCAGGTCGAGGATGTGTCCAGAGTGCTTCAAGGTTGCTGCCTAGTTTCCCGGTTGTTCTGTGGGAGCACGCGGAGGCTGGTTGTCTCGAGTATCCCAAGTACACGAGGTTTCCCTTGTTCGCCGTGGTAGAATCTCTTGACTTGTTCATTTGTGCCACCAATTGATGAGCGTGGCGGCGTCTTTCCCTCGCCGTCTCTGATCCAACAGTTCCTGTCTCCATCTTTTCCCGCCCAGGAGCGGGCCCTCCCGTCTCCATTCCAGCAGGAACAGAGCGGGAGCAGCCATGTTCCTTCGATCTGGATCTGTCCCCCTTCCATCTCAGGAAGACCATGGCCATCAATGGGCGCGTCGTCACACCTTCCAAGCGCCAGCTCTCGCACAACCGTCGGCAGCCAGCCACCGGCATTTCGGCAACACAAATCCAATGCGCCAATTCGAGAAGCGCGGCGGACGGGAGTGAGCAGCCCAGCGGCCCCAGCCCCATCTTGATGCCCAGCCCCAGCCCTGCCTGTGCTTCCCGCGCTGCACCACTGGCTGGCCACTGACAAAACTGACCACTGAGGGCGCCTCGCTTGCCAAGCCAACACCCGAAGCTGTGGGCTTCCCGCCCTCCCAATTTTTGGATTTTCGGGGACCCCTGTCGTTCCCCGTGCTGCCCTGCGTCGTCCGGCTGCTGGACCCTGAGCTGAGACCCTGAGACCCTGGAAACGGGCAGCGTGCCAGTCCCAACTGGGCAGCCCAACCACGCCAAGACCGCAGCTTTGCACCCAAGCAAGCAAGCTCCCAACCTTGACTTTCTTTTCCCAGCCCACCCAACCGCACCGCTGCTGCTGACCTGTTCAGTGCCGAGTCCACACCACCGACATCCACAGATTCCACACCTGGCCAGCCTGGCGCCGACCCACCGCCTGCCAACACCAGCACCAGCCCACCCCGGCCACCTCGCCCCGCGGTGTATAACTGCCAACCAGCCCCCTCCTCGCGCCTGCGTGCGCTGGTCACGACTGCTCCAGCACGAGGTCGCATGTGTCTGCACAGCATTGGGCGTGCCGTGGCAGCCAGCAACTCCAGCTCGTGGACGAATCGCCGACCCTGAGAGACTCGGAAGAGACCCAGACGAGAGACCTGGACGAACACCAGTCGAGACCCGAAGACCCCACCGAGGGACAACCCACGAGGGTGACGAGGAGAGTGACAAAGGGCGAGAGCGGTCAGCCGGCAGACGGACAGACCGCTGGCCCTGACTCGGCCTGACCTGGCCTGGAAACACACCTCCTGACTCCACGCCCACGAACCCAACATCCGACATGTCGGCGCCCTACTGGGGCCAGCTCCCACCCCTCAAGGGCAGCCAGGCCGCCGCCCGCCACCTCGCCGATGACCACGACGAGGGCCTGCCTCACGAGCCCCGCCTGTCATTGGACATCCCGACCCAGAGCCACCCGAGAGCGAACCGCGTCTCGGTTCAGACTACAAGATCCGACGCCCCCACCGAGGACACCATGAGTCCCTTTGCCTCGCCGACTGCCTCGAGCTTCCAAGGCCAGGGCCTCACTCCCCGACCCCCCTCCCTGCCCTACGGCGCCAACCAGTACCCCCCCGAGCTGATTGAGAACCGCCGCCGTCGCAAGAGCCGCAACCAGGAGCAGGACGAAGACTATGCCTCCGTGACCGGCCCCGCGCCCCCCGCTGCTCCCGACGCACCGCCCTCCGCCTCGAGCAGCCACCAGAGATACCCCCCTGCGAGGAGCGGCCCGCCGCGCTCGTACGGCAAGATGAATGACGACATGGCCACCAGCCCGGCCCTCGAGCGGGCCCGCCAGATCCTCGACGAGTCCGCCATGCCGCGGCCCAAGAGGGTCGGCACCGATCCCACCATGGGCAGGAACTCGCCCCAGTTCAACGGCCGCCAGCGGAGAGCCTCGGCCGCCGAGCAGTCGCTGCAGCGGAGCGCCCGCCGGACATCCACCGGTGGCTCGTCGGACCGGTCCAAAGCGTTCGCAGACGTCCGCTCACCACTTCAGAGGCTTGAGCTGACGCTCGACAGTATCACCAAGGAGGACAAGCGCGCCCGCGTCGAGGCCGCCGAGAGGGTCGCCCGGGAGAGAGCTGCCGCGACCGCCAGGGAGGCCGGCATCCCCTACGACGAGAAGAGCCCCCAGCAGGTCCGCTTCCGCGAGCGGCGGCCCTCGATTGCAGGCGGGGAGCCAGCACACCAGACCACTGTTTCCGTCACCCCGACAAGGCCACCCCAGCAGCGCTCGGCTCCCTCGAGCGCCAGCGGACCCCTCTCGCAGAACCCCCCGAGCGAGACCAGGAGACAGGGCTCGGTCAGTGGCCCGTCCCCAAGGATGACTCCCGCCGAGTCACGGATCCCCGTTCCAGTCCAGCAATCCGGTGTCCCGCAGCGCAACCTTAGCTTCCGGGAGCGCGCCGCGAGGAATGATGTCCCGCTGCCCAATGGTCTCGAGTCCCCCGCGTCCAAGGCGGCCACCCCGACAGCCGTCCGCAGCGACCCCAGCACGCCGGGGAGTGGCGGCAACAAGCTGAGGAAGAATCCGCCCGGCCACCCCTGGCCGAATCGCACGTCGGAATCGGATGAGCTTTACAGCCCCGCCGAGGCGGTCCGCAGTCCAAAGACGGCAGCCGGCACACCCAAAGTCGCCCACACCCCTCAACAACACCAGACTCCTCAATATCACCAGACCCCCCAGCACCACCAAGAGCCTCTCGACGATGACGATGCCGACGAGTTCCTGCCGTACCCCCGCCCCGCGAAGCTGACCAAGTCGCCCGGCAACAAGGCGGACCAGGTCCTCGGCCGGGTCCCGAGCCAGACGGCGGCAACGAACGGCGCCAAGGCTGCCGCTGCTGCTGCCGCTGCCGCTGCCACCGTCACTGCGGTCGCCGCCACCGCAACGGCAACGTCCCCGGCTGCCGCGGCAGCAGCACCCCAATCTGTCCCCCACGGCGACCACCACGACGTCATCGACGACAACGGCGAGCGGCACCATGTGTCCGACTACCTCTACCACGCCCGCGAAAAGATGCAGCCCGGCGAGGGCATCTTCAAGCCGGGCCCGTTCCTCGAGGAGTGGAAGAAGGCGCCCATCAGCTCGCTGACGGGCAACCTGCTCGACCTCGAGGACGTGCCGCCCCCCCCGGACAAGAACGCCAACACCGCCTGGTGGGAGGGCCCGCAGACCCGCCGCCGCAGCACCAGCCTGTCGAGCCGGCCCAAGAAAGCCGAGGCCTTCGAGGGCGAGTATGATGACACACATGGTATGCGCACCCCCAGCCAGAAGGCTTCCTCCTACCCCAGCATCGAGGAGGTGCAGAGCGGTGACCCCCGTCCGCTGTTTGAGCCTCAGCACCTCGTTGCCCCGTCGAGGAGGGCCAAGGCCCGCGCGGGGCAGCGCTGGGACGGGCTGCGTCCCTTCAGTCCGGGCCCGTCTGCGAACGACTCGAAGGACAGCCTCGGTTGTTTTTCGCTGTGTAGCAACGACGTCGGTTTCCACAAGCAGGCGTTGTCCTATTCTTGTACCCCGACCCTGATTCCTTGGTGTGATTTGTGTGTTGCGTGAGACGAGCCGTGACTGACACTTTTTCTGCAGCCCCAACGCGGTTCAAGCCGCCCCTCTACCTCAAGTGCGGCCCGTTGCTGCGGTACTGCGGCATCCGCCACGAGCGGGTGCCGAACCGGAACACCCGCAATGGCCCGCCCGTCGACAAGGAGATCTGGCGCGGCTCCATCATGATCGTCACCACCGACGCCGACTCGTCGTACGACATCGCCCCGACCCTGCGGCTGTTCCTGCAGCCGCTCGAGCTCCTCCCGCCGCCGCCGCGCGAGATCCAGGGCGACCTCGCGCCCGAGTACATCGACCCGATCGCGGGGCACCCCAAGCTCGGCCGCAAGGGTGAGACCCTCTACGTCCGTCCTGTGGACCACCTCGAGGAAGCCAAGGACGTGTCCCGCGACGAGACCGACGAAGGGCTCTTCGAGAAGACCAAGAGCCCACCCGAAGTCCCCCTCCCCGAAGGCGCTACCGATCCCCCAGGCTCCTTCGCGGCCCGCCGCAAGCGCGCCGAGACCGACGGCGAAAAAGCCGGCAAGTACAAAGACGCGCGCGGCATCCGCCTCCACGCCGAGCGCGGCTACACCTTCTGGCGCTTTAACATCGAAGTCGAGCTCCGCGACACCCAGCAACGCATCGCCTACCGCATCAACCGCGGCCCGTCCACCGGCTTCTGGGTCCCCGCCTGCGGCCAAAGCATGAACATCATGTTCTACTCCTGCAACGGCTTCAGCATGGGGGTCCCCACGGACCACTTCAGCGGGCCCGACCCCATGTGGCGCGACGTGCTCAACGCCCACCAGAGCGCGCCCTTCCACGTCATGGTCGGCGGCGGCGACCAGATCTACAACGACCGCTGCATGCAGGACGCAGAGGTCTTCAAGGACTGGCTGATGACCAAGAACCCGCTGCACAAGCACAACGCGCCGTTCACCCCCGCCATGCAGGATGAACTCGAACGCTTCTACCTCGAACGCTACGCGATGTGGTTCTCCCAGGGCCTGTTTGGCATGGCAAACTCCCAGATCCCAATGGTCAACATGTACGACGACCACGACATCATCGACGGCTTCGGCAGCTACCCGCACCACTTTATGAACTCCCCGGTGTTCTCGGGTCTCGGCAACGTAGCATTCAAATACTACATGCTTTTCCAGCACCAATCCATCCCGGCCGAAACGGAAAAAACCGAACCCAGCTGGTTGTTGGGGACGAAGCCCGGGCCATATATCAATGAGCTGAGTCGGAGTCTGTTTATGTCGCTGGGGGGGAAGATTGCGCTGCTGGCGGTGGATGCGCGGACGGAGAGGACCAGGGAGGAGGTGGTCAGGGAGGAGAGCTGGAAGAAGATTATGGATCGGTGCTATGGGGAGATTGATAAGGGGAGGGTCGAGCATTTGTTGGTGTTGTTGGGGGTGCCGATTGCGTATCCGCGGTTGGTTTGGTTGGAGAATATGTGAGTGTCTCTCTTCCTCTTGGGTGTGCTGGAGGTGGTTTGCGGTGCGATTTGCTGACTTGGATAGTTTGACGTCCCGTGTGATGGATCCCGTCAAGGCGCTGGCCAAGCTGGGGATGTTCGGCGGGCTGCTGAACAGGTTTGATGGCGGTGTCGAGGTGCTGGATGATCTTGACGACCACTGGACGGCCAAGAATCACAAGCGGGAGCGCAGCTTGGTGATTGAGGATCTGCAGGATCTGGCGGCGGACAAGTCGGTGCGGGTGACTATTCTGAGGTGAGTTAGCAGAGTCCTAAATTTTGTGAGGGGGGTTACTAACTGGCTACCCCAGCGGCGACGTCCACCTCGCGGCCATCGGCCAGTTCTACTCGAACCCCAAGCTCGGCCTGGCCAAGCACAAAGACTTCCGCTACATGCCCAACATCATCTCCTCGGCCATCGTCAACACCCCGCCCCCAGACCTCCTCGCGGACGTCCTCAACAAGCGCAACAAAATCCACCACTTCGACAAGGAAACAGACGAGGACATGATCCCCCTCTTCGCCCACGGCGTCGACGGCAAAGCCCGCAACAACAAGCACCTCCTCCCTCACCGCAACTGGTGCGCCATCCGCGAGTACGTCCCCGGGCACACCCCGCAGCCGACGCCCAACTCCTCAACCTACGACCTCACCTCCCCCGAACTCGGCCGCCGGCGAAGCTCCATCTTCCGCCGGCTATCCCTCTCCCGCTCCAAATCCGCCATTGCGCGGGCGGACGGCCCCAAAGACCGCACCCGCCCCCCTCTCTCCGGCGGCGGCGGATTACTCCGCTCCCTCTCCCGCCGCGCGGGCGTCGCCTCGGCAGACGAGGTCGGCCGGACAGCCCCCAAAAACGGCCTCCTCACCCGCACCATGTCCGCCACCTCCGTCTCGAGCCGCATCGGCGGTCTCTTCCGCCGCCGCAGCAGCGCCTCGCGCAGGAAAGACGACGGCGGGATCAACGGAACCTGGGGTCCCAGCGATGACGAAGATGAGGACGGGCTTGGCTTGCGCGGTGGTGGGGAGGCGTACGGCAACGACGAGTACGACCGCGGCGATGAGAGTTTCTTCTCCGCCAAACCGCAGCATCAACAACACCATCACCCGCACTTCCCCGCCAACCCCCCCGCTGTGCCCCCCAAACCGGGGATGGTACCCAGCGCGAAGGCAGCAGCCATCCTCGGCCAACCCCTCCCGGGCCAACACCTCCCCGGCACCACCCCAACGGGAAGGAACCAGCACCAAAACCAGAACTACACCGACCTCTCCGACGATCCGTCCTTCGAACCCAAGCCCATGCACAGGGCACCAACAACCCTCTCAACCCGCCAGAAAAAGAAGGGCAAGCTCGAAGAATACGCCGTCAACCTGTCAGGGGCATTGGAGGTGACGTTGAACGTCGAAATCAGCCCGAAGGATCCGGGGGGCAGCACCGTGCCGTATCGGATGGTTGTGCCGCGGTTGTGGTATGAATATGAGGGGGAGGAACACGATGCTCCTCTCGGTGGGAGTGGTGGGGGTGCTGGTGGTGGGGGGAGTAGCAC
>FTDQ01000085.1_pt1 | contig 9761 bp, 8 predicted proteins | sample 1640001 | NCBI WGS metagenome assembly FTDQ01 (sample SAMEA3914869, study PRJEB12502) | metagenome | biome: forest; material: soil | place: USA | collected 2012-03-12 | depth 0.1 m
GGCGCGATGGCGGCGTGAAGGGAGCCGCGCGCGGCAAGCCTACGGTCGGCGCTGGCGAGGTGATGGCGCGACGGTGGGGAAGGGGAAGGAGGAGGTGTCAAAGACGCCGCCGCCGGTGCCGCCGCCGCGGCTGCTGAAGATGACGAGGACGAGGCAGGCGAGGAGGAGGACGCTCTGGAGGATGGCCATGCGCTTCTGGAAGACGACCTCGTCGGCGAGGACGTTGAGGCGCGAGGTGAGGGCGACGATCTCGCGCTGGGACTGGTCGCGCTGCGACTCAAGCGCGATGACGGTGCTCTGCCAGATCTGGTCGTACTGCGTGCGCACGCTGCGGAGTTCCGAGAGGACGGTCTTGTTGAGCGTGTCGAGGAACGAGTCGACGCGCGTGATCTGCTTGCGCTCCATCTTGAGGAGCACCTCTTGCAGGAAGCGGGACTGCTCCTCGATGTATTGGAGGGAGAGGGACGTGTTGGACTCGAGGAGCTGGAGGCGCTTGGTGATGGTTTTGAAGAAGGATTCTTGGACGGTGGGCGAGGCCGAGGCGGAGCTGGCGGCGGTACTGGTCTTATTGCGCGGGATGGTTGTGGTGGCAGATGAGGAGGAACCGTCGCCGGCACCATCGGACCGTTTTTGGCTTGCGTTGCTGGCCGTGCTGTCATTACCGTCCTGTTGGGTCGAATCGGCAGCAGAGGCAGAGGTGGCGCTCATGGACTGGCCCTGAGAGCCATGGGAATCCGGAGAGCCAGGCTCAGAAGGCGGGTTGTTGGCCCGGCCCTCCTGAGAACCGCCGGCGGCCGACGGACGGGGTGTGACCGATTCAGGAGCAGGAGGGGGGTGCTTGACGGCCTTGTTGTTGGTGGACTCGACAGGCGTGGGATCGGCTGTCGTTGGCGAAGGCAGTTCACACATTCCGGGTGAGAAGGGGTGACGCGAGGGAGTCCAAGGAGTCAAGCCCATCCCCAAGACAACCTGAGAGGGAACAGCCTCCTCCTTTGCGGTAGTGGACGAATTGTCATTGACAGCTGACTCCTGCGCCTGCGGCGGCTCGGGCACGGCCTCGGACTTCTGCGGCGAGGCCTGGATCTGCTCCGGCTCATCATCATGGGCTGGCTCCTTCCACGAGTCAAGCATGCGGGTGCCGTGGACGCGGAGCAGCGAGACGGGACAGTAGAACTCGTTGCCCCAGTGGGTCAGGAACTCGACGCGGACGTATTTGGTATAGATCTGGGGGTGCTCGATCAGGAAGGCCTGGATGTCGCGCGAGTTGCGGGCCTCAAAAGTGCCCAAGTCAACCCACTTGTCGAGCTTGACGGGGTAGCGGTCGCTGACGCTGACCCTGAAGGTGCGGATCATGCTGGAGAAGAACTCAAAATTGGCCAGGACGATGGTGTCGATGAGGATGTCGTCGCTGAGCTCGACGACGACGAATTTGTTCTTGGCGCGGCACTCGAGCAGCATGTACGAGTCCTTGTTCTCGAGCAGGATGGCCTTTGCGTTCTTAGTTCCGGAGCCCGTCTTGAGGACGGTGGCGCCGGCGTCGAACGACGAGTACGAGAACCTCTCCTTGCAGGTCTTGCCGGCGTCCTTGCTGCGGTAGTACTGGGTCTTGCCGTCGTCGTAGAGGATGGGCTGGTCGTCCTTGGCCTCGGTGCCCTTGTCCGGGACGGCGCCGCGGGTGGGCGACGAGGTGATCTCGGACACCTTCTCGGCGAGGGCGTCAAAGTCGAGCGAGATCTCGCCCTCCTCGCCGAAGCTGGAGTCCATGTCGGCGGCGGCCAGCGCGGGATCGCGGTCGCGGTGGTGTTCGCGGTGCTTGTGGTGGGGCTTGATGTTGGCGGGGTCCTGGCCCGTCTTGCGCAACATCATCTCCTTCCACTCCTCGAACGACATGAAGGAGCTGGCGGCGAGCTCTTCCTGGGCGTCCTGGTCCTGGGCGGTGCCATTGTCCTGGGCGGCACTAGCGGCGGCGGCCTCTGTGACGGTGGCGGCGACGGTGGTGGTGCTCGTGGTGGTGGCGGTGGATGTCGTGGTGGTGGTGACGGCTGTCTGGGGAGGCGCACCGTCGGTGGCAGGCGGGGTAGGGCTCGTCCAGGCGGTGCGCAGGCACTGCTGGGGCAGGGTGTGGGTGATGTAGTTGATGGTCCTGGACTCGCACACGTCGGTCACGGAGAGGGAGAGGGGGCCATGGTGGACGGCGGCGGCGGCGATGGCAGCAGTGGCATGGTCGAGGCCCAGCAGCAACAGTGCTGCTGCCAGGGACCAGTCTGCGGGGGCGCGCATACTTTTCGCATTCTCAGGCCGTTGTTGGGGGGGCGTTGGTGTCAGGGCGTGTCCATGGCGCGCGCAGTTGCCGTGTTGCGCGTTGTCCTCGTCGAGTTCACGTTGGGTTGGCCCGCGTCGCAACAAACGTCGTCGACTCCAGCATCAACAAAAGAATCATCGAAGGGGCGACGTTTGGATTGGAAATGACCGAGCCGCGCTGTCGATTCCCTGCTCGCTGCTGCAGTGGTCCGTCACTGAGCCACGGCCATTGGGCTGCGACAGGGAGCAGCTGCAACCTGGCATGACCCATTTCCCGCCCGCATTTTGCGTCTGTCATGGCGCAACAGCGCCTGCAGGGTGTGCCACGGCAGCGCTACTCAAGGGCGACAAGGGTTGGAGGTGTTGGGGTTGGGGGGGGTTGGGGACGAGTTGGGGCGTTGAATCTCGGGGTTAGGGTTGTGAGACATTGTCTCAATGGATTGGGAAGTGGGCGGAGAGGTCTGCCGTTCATCCCCGTTCCTTGCCTTTGCTTGGACGAGCTAAGAATTGCTGGCTCCATTTTTGGGGAGAGAAACGGTCGAGAAACAGGCAATTCCTCCAACACGCAACCTGGAATTCTGAGTGTCTCAGTCTCAAACCCCCAAACCCTCGATACCCAAAAGCCAGACAGACGCCCCCGGCCGAGAGCGACATCGGCAGATGCATGCACGCTGCGAAGCGCACCCGTGAGGGATGCCAGACTGCCGCCAAAAACCGCCCAACTGGAGCCTCTTTCTGCATCCCGCCAAGTCGGCATTGGCTGGCACGGCGGGCCAGACATCAGGCTAAATGGCCCCGGGCGAGGCTGGCTGCTGTCAGGGCGTGGGGCAGCTTGGGGGTTACCACTGCACCGGCCTGGCCTGGATCCATGGACGGGCAGCGGCTAACAGAAGGGGCATGAGACGAGATCTCTCCTTCTCTTCGTATTTTTGTGTGAATAAATAAACCGAGAGGATCTGATCTGTATCCTCTTCTCATTTGTCTCACTCAGCTATCCCCATCCCTCGAACTGCCCTCTCCTGTTGAGTGTGTCTTCTTGGTGTTGCTTGTTGGACCATTACCCCGCCATCCCACTCAACCCCTCCAACACTCCTCGCCATGGCCGACGGACCCCTCTACCTGGGGTTCGACCTCTCGACCCAGCAGCTCAAAGGTGCGTTCCCCAAACCCCCAAAACACATGATGAGTCTTGTACACCAACCTGACACTTTCCCCCAGCCATCGTTGTGCAGTCCGACCTCCAGGTCGTCGCCGACGCCAAGGTCGACTTTGACCAAGACTTTGGCGCCAAGTACGGCATCAAGAAGGGCGTGCTGATCAACGACGCCGAGGGCGAGGTGTTTGCTCCCGTGGCCCTCTGGCTCGAGTCCCTCGACCTGGTCCTGCAGCGCCTCAAGGACGCCAACACGCCCCTGGGCCGCATCCGCGGCATCAGCGGCTCGTGCCAGCAGCATGGCAGCGTCTACTGGAGCCACCAGGCCGAGTCCCTCCTCGCCGGCCTGAAGTCCGACAAGGCGCTGGTCGACCAGCTGACGGGCGCCTTCTCGCACCCGTATGCCCCGAACTGGCAGGACCACAGCACCCAGAGCGAGTGCGACCAGTATGACGCCGCCCTGGGGTCGGCTGAGAGGCTGGCCCAGGCCACGGGGAGCGCTGCCCACCATGTGAGTATCCGTCCCAAGACAAGTTTACAGACAGGCGATATCTAACACCCCCCAGCGCTTCACCGGCCCGCAAATCATGCGCCTCCGCCGCAAGCTCCCCGACATGTACGCCGCCACCTCGCGCATCTCGCTCGTCTCGGCCTTCCTGGCCTCCCTCTTCCTCGGCGCCGTCGCCCCCATGGATATCAGCGACGCCTGCGGCATGAACCTCTGGGACATCCCCGGCAACGACTGGTCGGAGCCGCTCCTTTCCCTCACAGCCGGCGGTCCCTCTGGCGCAGCCGACCTCCGCCGCAAACTCGGCGACGTCCAGCGCGACGGCGGCCGCAGTCTCGGCCGCGTGGCGGGCTACTTCGCCTCCCGCTACGGCTTCAGCCCGTCCTGCGAGGTCGCCCCCTTCACGGGCGACAACCCGGCGACGATCCTCGCCCTCCCCCTCCGCCCCCTCGACGCCATCGTCTCACTCGGCACCAGCACCACCTTCCTCATGATCACCCCTGTCTACAAACCCGACCCCTCCTACCACTTCTTCAACCACCCCACCACCCCCGGCCAGTACATGTTCATGCTCTGCTACAAGAACGGCGCGCTCGCCCGCGAGAAAGTCCGCGACGCCCTCCCCGCCTCCACCTCCCCCGACCCCTGGGCCAATTTCAACACCGCCGCCCTGTCCACACCCCCCCTGGACATGTCCACCCCGACCTCCCGCGCGAAACTCGCCCTCTATTTCCCCCTCCCCGAAATCGTCCCCAACATCCGCGCCGGCACCTGGCGCTTCACCTGCTCCGCCACCGACGGCAGTGACCTCGCCGAGGACGCCACCCCCTGGCCGGCGGCAACCGACGCCCGCGCCATCCTCGAATCCCAGGCCCTCTCCATGCGCCTGCGCTCCCTCCCGCTGGTCGACAACACCACCCACCCGTCCCTCCCCGCCCAGCCGAGAAGGATCTACCTCGTCGGCGGCGGCTCGCTCAACCCCGCTATTGCGCAGGTCCTGGGGGATGTGTTGGGTGGTGCGGAGGGTGTGTACAGGCTGGATGTGGGTGGGAATGCGTGCGCCTTGGGCGGCGCGTACAAGGCGGTTTGGGCGTTTGAGAGGGACGAGGCGAGGGGGGAGACGTTTGATGAGTTGATTGGGGGGCGGTGGAAGGAGGAGGGCGCGGTCAGGAGGGTGGATGCGGGGTATAAGGAGGGGGTTTTTGAGGGGTATGGGAAGGTACTTGGGGGGTTTGGGGAGATGGAGGGGAGGGTTTTGAGGGTTGCGAAGAATACTTAGGTTGGTTGTTAACTATACGCAAGGAAGGGGGGTTTGGGTAGAAAATAAATTTGGAGTTGTTTGGTTGTTCAAGATGAGAGTGCCATATGGGGTGGTGGTGGTGGTGACGATCCCACGTGGTTGTGGTTGTGGTTGCGAAACCGAGAGTTTGATCTTCAACTTGATGACTGAGATGAACAGCCGAGAGGAGGTGGCCCGCCAAGAACACGACCTGCAGCACCATGTTTCTCATCCCCCCCCCTCTCGACGTCATCAACCCAGCCAGCTAGCCCACCACCACTCACCCCTATATCCAGCCCGACAGGCTCGGGCAGGGAATAAAGTAAACAGTTCACATCTACTGTGTAATGCGTGGTGAGACCAGCCCCTTCCCGGGCACGGAAACCAACCAACACAGCACCCTAAAGGCGACTCATCGTAGAGCGGGGTTCACCCAAACAGGAGCACGATGCTCCTCGACCTCCCCCCCGTCTCTTACCTCGACTGCGCCGTCTTCTGCCTCCTCCTCGCGCCCCAGCTGGTCTGGCAGGCCGGTCTGTTCTCGACGGTCTGGTGCGCTTTGCGGGCGCTGCCTTTCGTTTGTGCGTTTCCCCCACGGTATTACCTACGTTAGCCAGGACAGGGGCCGGGCCGTTGCTGCCCGCTGACTGTCCCCTTCTACTGATACTCATGCTGACCCGTCCCAACTTTGTCCGAGCCGCCGCGAAAAGTGGCCCAGCTACCCGTGGAATTCGTCCGCGAGCGGTATCTGACGGCGCCGGGGGCACGGGCGGCGTTTGTGCGGCGGGCGTCAGGGTTCGAGGATGTTGTTGTGAGGTGTGTGCGGTATGGGTTTGTGAATATCCCGCCGAGGGTGGGGAGGGTGTTTTTTGCGAGGGAGGTTGCGCTGCCGTTTCTGTGGTGGAGGTTGGTGAGGTGTGGGTATCTTCGGGGGGCGCCGATTCGGTGGAGGGAGTATTCTGAGGTATGAGGGGTTGGTTTTGCGGTTCCTCGGGCGGATGGGCTCTGGATGTGCTGACGGTTTCCTTGGTCAGGGCGGGGTTCGTGGTCTCTGGCTGATGAGAGACCCGAAACAAGAACCGGACTTGGTTATCTACTATGTCCATGGTGAGAGACCAGGACCTATCCACCAGCCCTACCATCTGGCTGACAGTATTTAAACAGGAGGCGGCTTCTCGCTCGGATCGCCCTACTTTTACCTCGAGTATCTCCTGACCTGGCTATCCCTCTTGAGCGGGTCAGGGTACCACAACCCCGCCATCTTCGCGCTCGACTACACGCTCGTCCCGGACGCAGCGTTTCCCACGCAGGTCCAGGAGACGGTGGCCGGCTACGAGCATGTCCTCGCCGTGGCACGCGACCCGTCAGTCGTCTGCGTGAGCGGTGACTCGGCGGGCGCAACGCTCATCCTCTGCCTGCTGCTCCGCCTCGGCGAGGACTCCTCTGCCAACGGCCGTGGGGGAAGTAACCACCGTCTCCCCAAGCCCGTACTGGCGGTCCTCATCTCCCCGTGGGCGACGCTCGTCTCGGGGCATCACAAAAACACCGGCAGCGACTACCTCGACGCTCGGCGGCTCGGCCAGTACGGACGGCAGTTCGCGGGCGGCCGCGTCTCGGTCACAGACCCGCTCGCATCCCCCGGCAGCTGCCGTGACGGCGCGCGGTGGAAGCGGGGGAGCCCGTCGCGGGGCGTGGTCGTCACGTACGGCACGGCCGAGGTGCTCGCGCCCGACATCGAGGAGCTCATGGCCACGCTGCGGGGGGCCGGCGTCGAGGTGGGGAGCTACGCAGAGCTCGGGGGGATCCACGCGTGGCCGGTGGCATCCTTGTTTCTGTCTGGCTCTCGCGAGGGCCGGCTGGACGGGCTGCGGACTATCACGGAGGAGATTAGACAGCGCGTTCCAGGTCGGCGGGTTGGGGATGGGAAGGGCGGGTGAGCGGGGGGGTGTGTGTCCTCAGATTAGATCAAGTTTTTTGATGCCATCATCGACGCTGAGCGAGGAGACCCCAGAGACTCGATGAGCTCGGTTTCTGACACGCCCTGTTCTGGTCTCTGGCTTTGGTGTTTGCTCATTGAAAGTCATCATAGACAGCGGGAAAGTAGGTGGCAGAGAAGAGAGTTGGCCTGTGACTCTGTGTTCCATACCTTTGACTCAAAACCGGATGATGTTGTTGGCTACTATGTACATGCCGCGAGATGTCAACGACAAGGCACGCCAACAACAAAATGTCGTAACAAGATGAAGGAATGCGAGGATCGGCAGCGGGCGGGGGGCTGTGCTCGCCGCTAGCCCAGACAGGCAGTGATTTGCGCAGCCCACTGGCACAGCTGCAATGTTTGCACTGTGCCTTTACACGCCTCAGCGGCGGTCGATGTAACCTCAGCCGCCTGGACTGGTGCTCAGTGGTCGGGCGGTGTGAATGAAGCTGTTGTGAGCAAGATTCCAGCCTGCATTGTCCCTTTCCGGACGAGTTCAGGTTCAAGGGAGCTCCAACTCGGAACGGATCCCGTGGAGTTGGAAGAAGGACATGCGGAATCACATCTTGGGCTTCAGTCAATCTTTCATCCAAGACAAAGCAGCAGCCTGGAGGGGGAGGCATCACACAGACACCCACCCACCTGAAGCTCAAGAGCTGTCAGCTCCTGTGTGCCCGTGCTGGGTTGGTGGTGAACTGCCTCAGCTCAAGCAAATGCCAACCTGTGTCGCACAGAACAAGACTCTGGATTACACGAATAGAGGGGCAGCTCGACAGCTGGCCTCCACCGAGCCAGGACTCCATCACGCCCTGCTACACGTTGACTGTCGATGATCTGGACGCCAGCAGCACGAGCCAGACAGAGCCCAGCACCCCCCGCGACCCTGTCGATCCCCCGTCATGCCGTGATGCTTCGGGCATCGTTTCTGTGCCACTTGCTGAGGGCTTGACTGACTGCCTGCTCACCCTGCCCCACATCCAAAGCTACCCCTCCATTGTGCCCCCCCTTGCCTCTCTTTCCTTTGAGACGCTGGCGACAGCCACGAGCTGCGACTTTAATAGCGGTGCTAACCCCCAGCCCCGAGCTCCATGCTATTCGCACTCGGCGCGCTCCAACCCAGCCAAACCCAGCCAAACCCAGCCAACCCAACCCACCCCGCTCCAACCCTCCAGCCCGCCGACCCTTGTGATTGTGTGTCTGATCGACTCGAAAACACGGCTCTGCCCCCCACCACCAAGATCCAGGCGCGCGACCTATCATAAATCGGGCCTCGCACGCGGCTGGCTGTTTCTGTGCAGAGGCGGTCCCATTTGTTTTTATTTTTTTTTTTTTAATCTCAGGGTCTCTGATCCATCGCCAAAAAAGTGTCCGCCATGTCCGACGACGCCAGTTATGCGCCAAAGAGCCCGGACCTGTCATCCTTTTACGCTGCAGGCCCCACTCCGCCGGCGGAGCCTGCTGAACCCCAACAGGTGTTTTTGTCGCAGCAGCAATCCCAGTCGAGCTTTTCGCACCTGCAGCACGCCCCGCCGCGCACCTCTCCCTACGAATACTTTGCGACCTCCCACCAGCAGCAGCCGCAACCGCAGCAGTCGTCACCGCACGCGCCCAACCACCACTACCAGCTCTCGACACCACCACAAGGCCTTGCACAGGCACGGCAGCAGCAGCAGCACACCGCGAGCAGCCCCCATACCAGCCAGGCACCATCAGGGTTTGGCGCCGGTGTAGGCCACCATTCATCAAGCGTGCAGCACGAATACTACCCCCCGCGCTCGGCAAGCTATCCCACCGCTACCACCACCGCCGCTTCCACTGGGTATTCGCACCCCGGGACCGGATACACGGCAGCACAAGCTCCGCCTCCGCCGCCGCCTTCGTTCTACCAACCTCCGTACCACGGCAGCTTCCAGTACTCGTACTCGCAGCAGCACCAACCGCAGCAACAGCAACCGCAACAATTCCCCCCAAGCTTGACCGCCACCCAACCGCAACAACCGCGTCACCCCTACGACCCCGCGGAGCCAGCACCACCAGGAGCACCAGTCGGCGGCGAAGCCCACCCCATCCCGCCGTACCACCACCCACCACCACCCACCGACGCCCTCTACCCCCCAACCGACGCGTCAACCATGCCCCCGCGCCGAGCAGCCGCAGCAGCGGCGGCCGCCTCCCTCGCCGCGGCAGCAGCAGCCTCCTCCGACGAAGGCGGCGGCCCCGCGCCCGCTGCCCCCTCCTCCGCGTCCCCGACAACCACAATCGAAGCCGCGCCGGTAAAAACCAAGTTCCCGACCGCGCGCATCAAGCGCATCATGCAGGCGGACGAGGAGGTCGGCAAGGTCGCGCAGCAGACGCCGATCGCGGTGGGCAAGGCGCTCGAGATGTTCATGGTGGCGCTGGTGACGCGGAGCGCCGAGGTCGCGCGCCAGCGCAGCTCGAAGCGCGTGTCGGCGCAGATGCTGAAGCAGGTTGTTGAGGGCGACGATCAGTGGGATTTTTTGAGGGATATTGTGGGGAAGGTTGATGGGGAGGAGAAGGGGAA
>FTDQ01000306.1_pt1 | contig 9630 bp, 2 predicted proteins | sample 1640001 | NCBI WGS metagenome assembly FTDQ01 (sample SAMEA3914869, study PRJEB12502) | metagenome | biome: forest; material: soil | place: USA | collected 2012-03-12 | depth 0.1 m
CTCCGACACCGCCCGCATCACACTCGTCGCGCCGGTGGGATCATGCCAGAGGTGACGTGACCGCTGCAAAAAAAATGGGTGAGTCGCCGCGTCCGTTTATTACGTCCTGCTTCCCTGTCCATGCCAAGTTGCCCGCGCACTTCGGATGATGCGGCCTCCCCGGTGAGGGGGGGAGGGGGAGGATGGGCGAGGAGGGGCCGGCCGCCGCGGGGGACTCGGACTGGGCTGCTCTCGCCGCCCCCGAGTTCGTCTGCGCGCGGCCCGGTTTCAACCTGATGCTCCACCTCGGCCATGGTTGGGCAGCTGGTGATCTGGGGTTGCTTTGGCGTCGGGGGGGTCTCTGGCTTTGGCTGTGGCTCTGGGGTTGGCTCTGGATCCGGTGTTGGCTTGACGTATAGCCCATCACAAACATGCAGCCCTGGACGAGCTTGACAAGGCTCCAGCCGGCCGTGGCATGACAGCATCCTGTTCTGTTTCAGAGTGGCGCCTTTGTGGGGGAGCCGGGGGGATGCCACGCGGGGGAGAGGATGGGGGAGGGGCGCGCGCACGACTGTGCGTCGCAGCCATCGCCAAACTCTCGACTGACTGACTGACTGACTGACTTGACTCCCCCACAGCTCCGTCCCAGACGACGCTGCCAGACCACGAGCCCTTGAAGTTCTCGCCCCGTTCCGTATCGCGTCTCGACGAGGAGGATGAAGACGACTGGCAAAAGACGATCCGCCCCGTAGCCCTGGGCGTCCGAAGCGTTGCCCACTCCCGCGAATCCTCCATCGAGAAGCTCCAGCGCCCCGACCTCGGCACCCAGCTCCCACCCACACGCGCCCATGCGCCGCCCCCGCGGCCTGCCATCGGGGGCGTCATAGAGCGCGTCGTCGATCCCAAAGCGTCCGCCTACGGACACCACAGACAGACATCCATCGTCCATGGCATTGGCATCCACCACTCCAGGAACGGGAGCCTCGCGAGTTCGGCATCCAGCCCCCTCAGCCCACAGATGATTGCCGCCGCAGGCGCTGGCCTGACCCCCGAGAGAGCCGACATGCACGGTTTTCCACGCCTCGAGGGCGATACGGGCACGAGACCCGCCACCGCCCTCTCCGGCACCACCCTGGCCTCGGTGCCGAATGTCCCCGAAAGGTCATCCTCTGCTGCCGCCGGCGAGATCGGCGGACAGCTGTCTGCGCGAGGCAAGATGGAGCGGCGCCAGAGCGGGAAGTCCCGGCGCGACCACGCCCATCACCACTCACACTCGTCGCGCCACCACAAGGATGAGCAGAAGACGGTGGGAGAGTACGCGCTCCACGTCCTGTTCACCTCCTTCATCGCGCAGGCCGAGGAAAAGTTGAACGCGTGCATCACAGTCCCCTTTGAACCTGAGCCGCAGGTCGAGCAGATATGCGGCATCGGCGTCGATCCCGCCTTCGACCAGCTCATCGTCGCCCTCGGGCACATAGCCAAGCAGAAACCCAAGCCGCTCATCGACTCGATGATGCTGTGGAGGAAGAGCAAGAGCGACGCCGCCAACGAGGCTCGTGCCCAACTCCAGCAGTCGCGTATCTATCCCCCGCCGGGACCACTGCAGAGACGTAACACTGAACCCGTCCAGCCCGCCCCGGGGGGCCCCGCCGCTCCGGATGCCCAGTCCGGCCCGCAAATGTCCCTGGCCGCCAGGCAGGAATACGTCGCCCAGGCGGAGCGCCGCTCAACCGTCTCCATTTTTGTTCTCTGCCGCGTCCTCCTCGAGGTCATGACCCAGAGCTCGCTGGCGTCCATCACGCCCGAGATGGAGGACAAGCTCGAGAACATCATCTTTGGCCAGCTCAAGATCTCGGATACCGAGCAGCTGATGGTCTCGCCGCTGAAATTGTCCAACTGGAACCTCTTTGCCCAGCTCCTGGGCGCCATGAGCGAGATCAGCTTTACCACCGTGACCGACCGCTTCGTCGCCGATCTCGACCGCTCGCTGCAGGAGCTGGGGACCAGGAGCCCCACTCCCTCGTCGAGGGATATCGAGAGCAAGATGGAGCTCGTGCTCGGCGGGATGAAGCATCTCCGCATCCAGACGGCCCCTGGGGAGGCCTGGGACCGGTCCTGTGAATTCATGGCCTCCCTTGGGAAGCTCTTCGGCCGGTCCCACGGCCCCAAGGTAAAATCAGCCTTTTGCCAGGTCCTCGAGATGCTCGTGCTCCCCATAGCCGCCAGGGCGACCAACAGTGACATTGTGCACCCAAAGTGGAACGAAGTCCTCGCCACCGTCGGGCCCCGGCTGGCTCAAATGTTTGTCAAGCCGCGGCACTGGCAGTACACCTTCCCCCTGACGGCCACCATGCTGTGCGTCTCGCCCCCCGAAACCTTCGTAAGTCAATGGCTGCAGCTGCTCTACCCGCTGCAGCCGCGGCTCAAGGACCGCTTCACGCGCCCGCTGTGCCTGCAAGTCATGTCACGGCTGGTCTGGACGTACCTCTACCGCACCAACGATAGCTCCTCGGGCATGACCAAGAAGCTGGACGAGGTCCTGAAGCTGGTTCTCCCCAACGCCAAGCGGGCCCTGATCGCCACGGACACCGCTGTCATCGACCCCCTGATTCAAATCATCAGGTTCGTCGGGTACAAGCACCCCGAGTACTGTTTCCGGACCATCATCTTCCCCCTCGTCAACGCCGACTTCTTCACGTCCAACAAGGACCTCAGGATCGAGCAGCTGGACCCTGACAGGATCGTCGTCGGGATCCGCGCCTTCCTCACCATCATGTCGGATCTCGAGAAGGGCGACAAAGGGAGGCCCCCTTTCCCTCAGTCGTATGCCCCGCCTTCTCCGCCCGAGCGTGTGCCCCCGAATTCTCCCGTCTTTGGTTCGCCTCGTGGCCCGCCTCCAGTTGCCTGGGCAGCCCTCGCGGGGGGCGAGAGGCTCTCACGGCCGGTGGTGGTCTCTGCCCTCACCGACAGCGTCAGGGAGTACTACGCCAGGTTCTGCGAGATCCTCGGCAAGATCAGCATCATCTGCGACAACACTTTCGGCGGCCAGGCCGCCCTGGACGAGAAGCTTGACAAGATGGAGCGGTTCAACAGCCCAGGACCCAAGACGCCCATCACCGAGACCTTCAACTTCTCCCGTAGCCATGACTACTCCAACCCCCAGGACCAGAAGCAAGCCTTTTACGAGCTGCTGCACGTGGCGGTGCAGGCGCTGCCGCGCTGCCTGTCGGCCGACATCCCGTTTAATACCCTTATCAACCTCCTCTGCACCGGGACGGCACATGTCCAACCCAACATTGCCGAATCGTCGGCGCAGTCTCTGAAGGCCATCGCCCGCCAGTCTCACGCCCACCAAGTGACGATGGGGTTTGCGCGCTTCATCTTCAACTTTGACGACCGCTATTCGACCATGTCTGATGGCGGCATGCTCGGCCCGGGCCACATCGAGAAGACTCTCATGCTCTACATTGAGCTGCTCCATATTTGGATCGAAGAGATCAAGCAAAAGACCAAGAGCGCTGCAGATGAGAACGGCGAATCTAGCGTCACTGACAAGAGGAGCATCAAGCTCGATCTGTCCAGCGTCTGGGCCGAAGTCGACCAGGTCGAAGCCCACGGACTGTTCTTCCTTTGCTCACAGTCCCGACGTGTGCGGTACTATGCCGTCAACGTGCTGCGGCTGATCACCGAGTTTGACGCGGTGCTGAGGAAGCCGAGCGGGCGCGAGAAGGACACGCCCCGGCTCATCGACATCCTCGAGAACGACTCGATGCAGGTCATGAGCTTCAACGACGAGCAACTCTCGGTCGCCGAGCGCAGCAGGCTGCAGCGCGGGATGCAAAACACCAACAGCCAGGGCGCCCTGATCGAGCTCTGCACTAGCGACGTCTCGTACGACACGACGTTGTGGTTCAAGATCTTCCCCAACTTTATCCGCATCGCCTTCGACAAGTGTCCCTTCGCCATCACACTCTCCCGGGACCTCGTCTGCGAGCGGATCCTCCAGCTGTACAAGGTCATCACGATCCTCTCCGAGCCTCCACGCGAGCCCCGAGGACAGTTTTATGGCGAGCCCAACAGCGGCCGGATGACGGGCAAGACTCCCACATCGCATCCCGAGGTCGTCATCAAGCAGTGGAAGCTGTATCTCGTCTTTGCCTGCACCACCCTCGCGGATCCCGGTGGCGCCCAGGCAGGCGGGACCCAGGATGGCCAGCACGGGCGCAAGGCATCCAAGGCGTCATCGGCCGCGGAGAAGATTGGGTCGGCGAGGACGCTCTTCAAGTACTTGAACCCCATGCTCTGCGTCTCGTCCGCCCCGATCCGGGAGGCAGTCGTCATCGCCATGGGCTCCATCAACATCCACATCTACCGCACGCTCCTCGAGGAGCTCCAGGGCCAGGTCTCCCGGTGCAACGATGACGCGCGCCAGCGCATCCACCAACGCACCAACAGCAGCCCCCGGCGGAACCGCAAGATGGATATCCTGCGGACCGAAATCACCCACGTGTACAAGCTCACATCGCACTTCCTGAGAGAGCCGCAGGTCTGCGAGGACGATTGGGTCCTGAGCAACTTGGTGGCGTATGCCAAGGACCTGAAGCTCTTCCTGATGGACGGCGAGGTTCAGATGGACTGGGAGTTCCAAAAGCTGAGGCGCCACTACTGCGGCCTGATGGAGGAGCTCTTTGAGGGCATCAATCGCACCAAGGATCCCTCCCGGTGGATGACCTTCGAGGCGCGCAAGTCGGCGTTCGCCCTGATGGAGGATTGGTGCGGCTACTCGCCTAACCAGGTACAGATCCGGCAGCGAGAGGACAACATGCGGCAGTCCATCATCGGGCAAAAGGCGGCGGGCGAGCGCGGGACGGTGACGGCGGCCATGGAGATTGAGAAGAGGAACCTGCGCACGGCGGCGCTGAGTGCCATGGGCGCGCTCTGCGGCGGCCCCATCAGCGCCACTACCGAGAGCGGCGCGTCTCTCCAGTTCGACGTCCGGAGGATGCTGGCCTGGATTGAGGCCATCTTCAACTCTGGCAGCGACCGCATGAACGTCATTGGGCGGAGGGCGCTCAAGAACCTGATTGTGCACAACCAGGAGTACCCTTACCTGCTCGAGCACTGCATCTCGAGGTGCTACCTCGCCGAGGCGCCCAAGATGCTGGAGAGCTACTTCACCGCGGTGACGGAGGTGCTCCTGGAGCACCCCGAGTATCACACGCCCTTCTGGAAACTCCTTGGCCTCTGCCTCTTCATGCTGGGCAACGACCAAAGCGCCATCCGATCCAGGAGCGCCCACCTCCTAAAAGCGCTCGAGGAGCGGCAGCCACAACCCCGGAGCTCCAAGATCCAGGACTTTGACATCAGTATCTCGGACAAGACCAAGGCGGTCTACAAGCTTGCGCAGTTCGAGATCTCGAAGCGGCTGGCCAAGCAGCACACGGAGCTGGCGTTCCACATCTTCTCCGAGTTCACCTTCTACTTCAAGGAGCAGCAGCAGGCGGCGCAGAGGAACGTCATCGCCGTTATCCTGCCGTGGATCCAGGCGTTGGAGCTCCAGGTCGACCCCAATGGAGGACCTGTCGCGCAGTCGTATGTGCTCCTGGCTAACCTGCTTGAGATCACCATCAAGTCCAGCGCAGCGCTGCACAACGAGGTGCAGGCGCTCTGGCAGGCGTTGGCGACGGGGCCCCATCCTGGGAACGTGCGGCTCATTCTCGACTTTATCATGACGCTGTGCCTGGAGCGGCGGGAGCAGAATTTTGTCGAGTACGCGAAGCAGATCGTCGTGTTCCTGGCCAGCACCAACATCACGCCAGGCAACAGGGTGGTCGAGTTCCTGCTGCTCCAGATCACTCCCAAGGCCATGGTGCCCAACGAGAAGCGCGAGGCGGTGCCTCCTCCTCCCGACATCAGCACCCTGCCGTACTGCGCGGATCTCTCCGACGCGCTGCCCGTCGGCACCAAGCAGGCCGGATTTTCCCTCGGGCAGCTGTCCCTGATTCTCCTCGTCGATTTGATGGTCTCGCCTGTCAGCCTCGCCGCTGAGAGCGTTCCGATCCTCCTGCAAGTGGTCATGGTCCTTTGGGACCACTACACGCCGCTTGTGCAAGAGCAGGCGCGCGAAATGTTGGTGCATCTCATCCACGAGCTGGTCATCTCGAACCTGGACGACAACACGCCGGTGGCAACCAGGCAGTGGATCGAAAGCCTGATCGATGGCATCCGCCGGCACGACAGGTCGGTGGTGTGGGGCTACGAGGACAGCAACGGCAAGGTGGACGGCCACGACAACAAGGTGCCTCCAAGCATGGAGTACCTGACGGCCGAGGTGGTCAAGACGTTCGAGCTCACCTTCCCGGGCATCAAGGACCAATGGGGCAGGCTGTCGCTGACATGGGCGACGTCGTGCCCTGTTCGGCATCTTGCCTGTCGGTCATTCCAAATCTTCCGGTGCATCCTGACGTCGCTCGACCAGTACATGCTCGGAGACATGCTTGCCCGCCTGTCCAACACGATCGCGGACCAAGACAACGAAATCCAGACGTTCTCGATGGAGATTCTCACGACGCTCAAGACGCTGATCACCAAGCTCGACGCCGACAAGCTCATGGCGCTCCCGCAGCTCTTCTGGACGACGTGCGCGTGCCTCGAGTCGATCAACGAGTGCGAGTTTCTCGAGGCGCTGGAGATGCTCAACGAGTTCCTCGACAAGCTCGACCTCCAGTCCCCGGCCGTTCGGCGGTTGCTGTACGACGGGCAGCCGTCCAAATGGGACGGGCCGTTTGAGGGCTTGCAACCTCTCCTGTACAAGGGGCTGCGCTCCTCGGTGTGCCATGATCTGACGCTCCAGACGCTCGAGAAGCTCATCCGGCTGCCCAGTGACGCGTTAATTGGTGATGACAGCCGTCTCTTCTTCACCACCATCGCCAACATGCCCCGCTTCCTGCACGCCATGGACGAAAAGGCGGCTCTTGATCACACCGTTGTGCAGACGGCGGAAACCTTGCTGGCGGCGGCGGATGACCAGGGCTTGACCAGCGTGGCGGTGGTGCTGGACAACTACCTGGCGTCCAAGTATGGGTCCGGGAACGACTTTGTGCTGCAGATGTTTGCGGCTCTCCGGGAGCGGTACCTGCCGACGCTGGACTTCCACATGGTCACGATGCTGATGGGCTTCCTCACCAACGGTACTTCGTGGGTCAAGATCAAGACGATGCGGATCTTGGGCGTGGTGATCCCCGAGGTGGACATGCGAAAGACGGAGATTGCCAGCCACGGGTCTGACATGATCTCGCCGCTGCTGCGGCTCCTCCAGACCGAGTACTGCATGGAGGCGCTTGAAGTGCTCGACAATATCATGACCATGTCAGGGTCGTCGATGGACAAGCACCACCTCCGCATGAGCATGACGCGGCCGACGTCCAAGGCTGTGCGGAAGGAGTACGAGCGGACGCAGAGTTTGTTCGGCATCCCGGAGGCGTCGGGGTGGGCGATCCCGATGCCGGCACGCAAGACCGACTCGACGCGGGCCAACATCCACGCGGCTTTCTACATGTGCCAGAGCGACGAGGGCGTGGTCGCGCAGGCGGCCATGACGCCCGAGGTCGAGTTCCACACGGACGACTTCCCGTACGGGTATTTCCCTGGGTCTTCGGACCGGGCCGACACGATGATGTCGGACGACGGACGGGTCGACGTGCCCATGGGCGACCTGTTCTCCAAGCTCGACAGCCTGGACGACTTCTTCGACGACCTCTCGACCAGCCCGCCGAGCGACGGGCGGTCTTCGCGGACGGTGACCGAGTTCTCGCCCGACACGTTCGAGTCGGACGCGCAGCTGTACGACGAGCAGATCCTCCCGATCCTCCACCAGGCATCCAACAACAGCACCATGTCATTCCAGAATGGGTTTGCCGACCGACCATTGTTTGTGCCGCGCGAAGGAGCTGGGGGGGGAGGGGCAGGAGCTGGGGCGGCCAGCAACGCAATGAATCCCGGAGCGTTTAACGTTGGGGGCAGTGGCACGGCTGCGACAGCGACACCAGGAAGTACAATAACAACCACGACCATCACTCCGCCTAGCATGCGTCCCGGCCTCCACGCGCGGTCCGTCACGTCTCCCTCAGCACCAGCCTCCTTCCACGCGCAGCTCGCCGCCGGGGAGATGACCTCAGACGACGAGTTCCCCGAGGACGTCTTCTCAGACGGCGACGACGAGCGGCCCAACACGGCCAACGGCGACGGCAGCGGCGGGTCCTTCTTCCTGGAGAACGTGATCCGGCCGCTGACGCAGAGCACGCGGTCGCGCATGCGCAGGATGACGGGCAGCCGTTCGCGCGACGGCGGGTTCCCCTTCCCGCTGCACCTCCAGCACCAGCCGCTGCAGTACCAACAGCAGCAGCATCAGCAGCAACAACAGCAACAGCAGGCTCCGGTCTCGTTGTCGATGTCAATGGGGCCGGGGCCGTCAGTACCACCGGCGGGGCCGGGATCGGCGCCGTCGCCTCAGCAGCAGGTGCCCAAGATGCCTGGGGGGTTTCTACCGCTTGGGCACCAGGGGCAGAGGCCGCAGACACCGGGGATCTAATGGGCTTCTTCACCCGCCCTCCCTTTTTCTCTCTCTCTCATGGCCCCCCGTGATTTGTTTATTCCCTTTTTTGTTATTTGGCTAGCATGGTATGATGAGATGTGGTGTTGGAGAATAATTCTGGGAGACAAGCTGGTGGCGAGATGAATGCAGACGACGAGCAAGTTGGATTGTGGGGGTTGGCAAGCTCTTGTTGGGATGTAACATCAAGCTGGCAAGTGATCATGTTTGGCGGGGTTTATGTCGGTGATATCTTATGATGGATGGACATGTTGATATTAATGTACAGATGAACGTGCAATGAGACGCGATGCAGAGATTCAGTGCAGCGTGTCCGGTGCGTATTCGAGTGACAGGCCGCCAAATGTGTTGGTTGTGCTTGATGAATTGATTTATTGGTTGAACTGGTGCCCGGTTCCTCTCTCCATGTTTCTTGGGTGCCGCGGATGATTTGAAATCTTAGTTGAACGGCGGTGCTCGCGTGTCGTCGTTCCTCCTCTCCCCATGCTGGAGTCGAGTCCCAAGGCAATCACATGGATGGTGGGCAGCAACGCGGCAGTGGAGTGGGGATCCACGGGCTTGGCGCGCCCCCGCGAACCTGGCTGGGGCTCTTGCCGGCGGCAATTGCGTGAGCACCGCACCAGGCCCCCCCAGGCCAGGCCAAGGACCGCTGGGGCGGGACTGGCTCCAGGGTGCCACTGCCCTGCATTCGGTCGCTCGTGTTAGCCTCGGCAGAACCCTGAGCTTCGGCGACGACCAACGACTAATACACGGCAACCATCAGCCAACTCCCCCCCAGCATCCAGCAGCCAACCCGGGCATCCTCCTCGGTCATTCATGGCGTGCCTCCCCCTCAGACTCGTCGGTGGGAACTAACTTGCGCCTTCCGCTTTGGCCTCGAGTGGCACCGAGACACACACACCTACACACCAGCTCCAGAACACGAACAGCACCCCCCCAACTGCCCCGAACTCGCTGGGCATCACCGTCGCCCCCCACCCCCCGACTTAAGAGACGACGCACTGCATCCAGTGACGCATCCCGAGCATCCCGACCCGAAC
>FTDQ01000310.1_pt1 | contig 9618 bp, 7 predicted proteins | sample 1640001 | NCBI WGS metagenome assembly FTDQ01 (sample SAMEA3914869, study PRJEB12502) | metagenome | biome: forest; material: soil | place: USA | collected 2012-03-12 | depth 0.1 m
GTGGTCTTCTCCTCGCTGGGCAGAATGCGGGCGGTGGAGCCAAGACAATGGGAAGGGGGTCTGGGGGAACAATACGAGTGGTTGGAATGCAGCCCACATACGCACTGCCGGCAATGATGCATCCCCGGCGACGGCCAGGGCCCGGCCACTGCAGCCCAAATGCCTCATCTATTGGCAAACCGCAGTGTCTCGTCTCGGACTCTCCGATGCCTTGGTTTGAGTGACTGACTGCGGCTGGGCTGGTCTGTCTGAACGTGGTGGTCGAGTGCCTGCCGCAGAGCTCAGCACACACACTGTGTACATAAGTGGGGTGGTGGACGGTGACGATGCGTGCAGTACGGATCCGTACTGTACCTAAACGCAAAAACAATGAAGCAAGCCATGCGCCCCTGGAACGGCAACCCACGGCATGGAGAAGTAAGTGGCTCTGCTTGACAGGCCGTTCTGCCTGGAGGCTTAACCTCCTGGCCTGCTCCATACTCACCACGACATCTGACATCTCATGCCCCCTCGGTGTTTTCTTCCATTCGCTCACTCCCTCCCCTTCCCCTTTCCCTTGCCTTCGCTCCCGCCCCCCGCACCCGCCTCCGGCCCCCAAATTCGGCTTGTCCGAGACTGGGTCGATGACGGCGGCTGCTCGATGAGAAACCGGGTTTTGGAACCGAATTCTGATAGGTGGGTTGCTGACAGCGGCTCACAGCAAGCACAGTCCAGGACGGAGCGAGAAGCGTTGGAGTGAGGGTCGGGCCGATGGAGCCTGCCCCCGCCATGCAAGAGGTGCCGTGCCGTGTGGCCGGTCTGCCCACGCGGGCGGGAGAGCGGGCTGACCCTCGGGGTTGACCTGACACGCTGATGCGGCTGTGCATGGGGCCGAGTGACTGGCTGTGTGAGACACGGGTGCGCAGGGCTGAGATGTGCTTGGTCCTGCGGGGGGAGCAGGCGCGGGGTTCGAGCGGGACGGCGACTTTGGTGCTTGCCGTGGTCGCGGAGAATAAGTGTGAGCAAACGGGTTTATTTGGCGCGTGCCAGCATTGCCGCCCTCGCTGCCCTCCTCTTACTCCGTGTGCTGTGTTCCATGTGAGATTGAAGATGTGGTGGGATGCCCATGGTGGGTGGGTGCACTGAACGTGGTGGGTTTTGGTGGGGTGTGGTGGGGCATGGCCCGCCTGAAGGATCGGGGGATCAGGGGAACCCAGCAGATCCACAGATCCAGGCATCGCAGGGGCGGCCAGCAGCATGTCGTGCCTGCCAAGCCGGAAAGTTGGAGCATCATTGCCTCAGGCGCAGGCTTCAGGCACCTTTGCTGGCCCGCCAAGCAATGTGTTGACCAGTGGGAGACCAGTGGGTGGGTCCCCCCACCCCACCTGGGACCTGAGCTGACGTGGGATTGGGCGGGGTTGAGGAGCTCACCTGGAGTGTCATCGTCTGGTGGAGTTCGCGACTGCCGGATCGACTTCACTCTTTTGGCAGGGACGCGTTCAACGCTGACCAACACAACGCAACAACGACCCACAGCCCAACGCTCCAACCGCCCGACGATACGGAGCCCGGGAATCAAGGGCGAGCAGGACCACAACGAGCAACTGCGACCAGGCCAACAGACGGCAGAATCCAGTCCCAATGAGCGCCCCCGAGAAACAAGCAGAGCCAGCGGCTGCGGCTGCGGCAGCTCCAGCAGCGACCGCTGTCGATGTCGATGTCGATGCTGCTGCTGAGCATGAGCATGCCGCTACCAGCGTCCCCGTGCCAGAGGCTGCCCAACCTGAAGCTGCCGCTCCTGCTGCCGCTGACGCAGCCAATGCCACTGACACGACTGATGCGACAGACTCCAACAAGCAGCCAACCGTGACGGCAGAGACCACGACAGAAGCCCCTCCTGCGACCACTGCCACGGATTCCCCTCTCCCCACGACCACCGATGCGGTTACGGACGCGGCACTACCTGCCCCTGCCCCTACCACTACCGCCACCACCACCGCCGCCGCCGCCGCCACCGCCCCAGCCGAATCCCAAACCACTGCGGCACCGCCTCCGGCCAGCAGCCCAGGAAATGACGAGCCCATCGCCCAGCTGTGGGCACTGGCCCAGGCGAGCGGCCACCCAGAGATCTGGGGTGTGACCCTCGCCGACCCAAGCACCCACGTCCCTACCCAGGTCGTCCTGCAAAAGTACCTCAACGCCAACGACGGCGACCTGCCCAAGGCCAAGGACCAGCTGACCAAGACCCTCGAATGGCGCGCCAAGACGAAGCCCCTCGACCTGGTCGACAAGGTCTTCAGCAAGGCCAAGTTCGCCGGCCTGGGCTACGTCACCAAGTACCGCCAGGAGGGAGACTCTGCCGCCGGCCCCTCCTCGCCCGAGTCTGCCGAGGTCTTCACCTGGAATATCTACGGCGGTGTCACGTCCATTGACGAGACCTTTGGCAAACTCGAAGAGTAGGTCGCTGTCATCCCTCTCACAGCCCGCTACGCCAGACAGTCCAGCTAACCAAACCCCACCCCCCTTCCAGGTTCCTGGAATGGAGAGTCGCCCTGATGGAGCTCGCCCTCCGAGACCTCGACATCTCGTCCGCCACCAAGCCCATCACCTCCGACTACGATCCCTACAAGATGTTCCAGGTCCACGACTACAAGTCCATCAGCTTCCTGCGCCAGTCCCCGCACGTCAAGGCCGCCAGCGCCGAAACAATCAAGGTCTTTGCCCAGAACTACCCCGAGCTCCTCAAGGAAAAGTTCTTTGTCAACGTCCCCGCCATCATGGGCTTCGTCTACGCCTTCATGAAGCTTTTCGTCGCCGCCAAGACCATCAAGAAGTTCCACCCAATGTCCAACGGTGGTGCCCTGGCTCTCGAGTTTGCCGAGAGCAAGGTCGCCAACCTGGGCGAGCAGCTGCCTGCCGTTTACGGAGGAAAGGGCACGGGCTTGGAGGAACAAGGCTGGGGCCCGCGGGTCGAGTAGGAGATGAGAGAGTCCCGGTGGATTACTAAAGTCTGGTGTGCTCCTAGTTTCACGGTTGTCGTCATTGTTTGGCACCGAGTTCAGGCCCATGAATTTGTGGGGTTTGTCCTAGAGCTATTATTCCTCTGCTACGCGCCGAAGAATAAGAAACAGACGAAAGACTGTTTTTTTCTGTCTTGCTTTCGTTCCACAAAACGCAACGTCCCCGTGGCCCCCAGCCCTTAACCGGCTCAAGCCACCGCTGGCAGCTTCGCCACCAACTTCCCGCACAGCGCGATCAGCGACACGGCATTCGTTATGTCCAGCACCGTGAGCTCGGCACCCAGCTCTGAACGGACCCAGTTCCGCAGCTCAACCGCCGCCAGCGAGTCCAGCCCGTACGCCATCAGCGGCTTGGCCGGCTCCATGGCCGTCTCGAGCCGCAGGATGCGTGCAAACTGCGCCGCCAGCACCTCCTGCACCACCCCGGACAGCAACGCCACGTCGGCCCCAGACTTGCGCATCATCCTGAATGCCCGCAGAGTCTGGTCGCCGCCTCCCGACCCGTCCGCTGGGCCACCACCGCCGGCCCCGCTGCCCGCTGCGAAATGGTACGCGAACCGCGCGTCACGCTTCATATCCGAGTCGTCCGGCGGAGGGTACCCGATGCCCGTCACCAGCTGCGCCGGCCCGTTCCCCGCGCCCCGGATCGGCCGCCCGCTCTCCTGCAGCAGCACCGACACCGTCAGGATCTGCCGCAGCGTGCCCTCGAGGATCGGGAGCCACTGCCGCTTGTCAAAGTGCGCGTCCATGCCGCCCTGCTCGGCCACGTAGCCGACGTCCTCGACCAGCCCGAGGTCGACCGCGTGGCACCGCAGCCCGAGCCCGCGCCGGTACGCCGCGAACGCGTCCAGGAACGTGCTCGCCGCCGAGTAGTTGGCCTGCCCCTTCTTGCCGATCGTGCCCGAGATGCTCGAGACGAGCGTCATGAAGTCGAGCGCCCCCGGCTGCCGGAGCGACGCCCGGTGCAGCGCCCACGTGCCGCGGATCTTGGCCCGGATTGCGGAGTGGTAGTCGGCGTGTGTCATGGTTTCGAAGGGTTTGTCCTGTGGGTTTGGGCACGCGGGAAAGTTTAGCGATGGGCTCTGGAAGTCCAATAGGCCTGGGTGGGGGGAGGGGGAGGGTGCACGTCGGACGTACCCGCAGGATCATGGCTCCCTGGATCACGCCCGCGATGGGCGGCCAAGCGTGGTTGAACACGCTCCGCACAAACTCCTCGTCGGCAACGTCGCCCTTCGCCTCGACCACCTCGCATCCGTACGACCGGCAGTTCCTCGTCGTCTTCTGCGACGCCGCGTCTGCGAGCCCGCTCCTCGAGCACACGATGATCCGCCGCGCTCCGTGGCTGGCCATGTGGATGGCCAGGTTGCCGCAGAGACCCTTCAGCCCGCCCACGATGAGATACGACGAATCTGGCCGCAACGCCAGCGTCGGGATGGCCGGCCTGATGGGCAGCTGGACGTCTTCCTGGCCGCTTGAGATGACGATCTTGCCGATGTGACGCCCGCCGCGGATATGCGCGAGGGCCGACGGAACGTCATCGAACCCGAAGGTGGTGATGGGGTGGATTGGCCTGAGATGGCCGCCGTCGATGAGGTCGAAGATGTCCCCCAAGAGCCTTGTCACCCATCAGTCAAGCCCCAATCATTCCCCGCCCCCCCGATCACACTCACCTGTCGATAAGGGGATCCGAGATGTCTTTGCTGTACGAAAAGTCCATGGGCCGGAACGAACAGTTCCGGTCAAACGGCTCCATCGAGAGAGTATTCCGGTCGACAATGTCCTTCTTTCCGAGCTCGACAAAGGTGCCGCCGTCGGCACAGATCCGCCACGACTCGTCCAGCATCTCGCCCGTCAGCGAGTTGAGAATCACATCGACGCCGCGGCCGTGCGTCATGCGCAGGACGCTCTTGGCAAAGTCTGTGTTGCGGGACGAGAAGACGTGGTCCGGGGCGATGCCGTAATTGTCGCAGAGGAACCGTCGTTTCTCGTCAGTTCCCACCGTCACGAATATCTCGGCTTGCTTGTACCGGGCGATTTGGATGGCAGACAGGCCTATTCCGCCCGCGGCGGAGTGGATGAGAACGGACTGGGCCTTGGTTAGCGGTTGAGAAGAGGTATTCAGTCGCCTGCTTTTCTTACCTGGCCTGCCTTCAAGTCGGCGAGGTCGAGGAGTGAATAGATGGATGCCAGGTACACCGACGGGATGGTCGCCGCCTCCTGTACATTTGGGTTAGTTCCATTCTGTTGTTGAACTACTCGTCGATGCCGGGCACTACGCACCTCAAAGGTCATCCACTTCGGAATGACATGAGCGCGGCCAACAGGAACCTGAAGTCGGTTCGCGTAGCTGCCGTTGCAGAGGAAGCACACACGATCTCCCTCCTTGAACTTGGTCACACCAGGGCCAAGCCGCTTCACCACGCCCGCTCCCTCGTACCCAAGCGTGTACTCGTTCTCGGGCACGATGCCCATGGTCACAGCCACGTCCTTGAAGTTGACGCCTGCGGCCGCCAACTCAACCTCGACCTTGCCCGCTGCCACGGGGATCTCATGCGTGCTGGTCTCGGCCCACACCAGGCCCTGGAACGTGCCCATTTGTTCAGCCCGGAGCGAGACGGGGACCTCGGTCCCGTGCAGGCCCTTGGACACAAGCTCGTCCCCCTCCCTGGTGGCCTTTCTGAACCCATTAACCTCGACATCGGGCACGAGGCGGGGGACGTACACCACCCCCCCGCGCTCCGCAAACTCGCTGTCCGCCAGCACCCGCGTCCCACCAGCACCGTCCACCAACAAAGCAGCCAACACCTCCGCGATGACCCGGCCCGTCGTCTCAGCATCAGCATCAGCACCAGCATCGCCCACGTCGAGCGTCGCGAGCCGCGCGCTGACGTCCTCCATGCGCGCCACGCGGAACAGGCCCTGCGCCAGCGCACGCTCGGGGTGGCCCGCGCCGTCGAGCTGCGAGTCGCGCGTGAGCCAGAGCAGCGGCTTGCCGGCGCCGACGAGGGCCTGGACGGTTTGCCATTGGAGGGGGGTGGCGTGGGAAAGGAGGGGGTTGTGCAGCTCGTCGAGGACGAGGATTGCGGTGGCGGAGGGGGGGATGAGGTTTGGGGTTGGGTTGGTGTTGTTGTTGTCGTTGGGTGGGGAGTCGGAGGTGATGATGGTCCAGCCGGATTGTTGGAGGGTTTGGAGGAGGGGATGGGGCTCGGCTGGGGTGGAAGGGGAGAGGTGGACGATGTGGAGGGTGTGAGGGGGTGGAGAGTGGAGGTGATCCTCGTCTTGCTTTTCGCTCGGCAAGGTTGACAGGTACGCCGAAAATGCGTCATTCGCCGCGATTTTGAGGGTTTTGTGTGGTAGGCGGAGCTGCCAGGGGAGACTGGACGATGCCAACTCCGACATGACAACATCACCAGCAGCCAAGGTTGTTTGTTTCGCCGTCTCGTTGGCACCGCCGTCATCACCAAGGGAGCTGGCTGGGGTGACTGCCACTGCGTTGCCAGACATTGACTCAAACGGCGAGCTGGCCTCCGTCCGTGTCACAGGCAGCTCGTGGGACCCAGAGGCAGCTTCGCTTGCGTTGCTCGAGCCCGTGGCTGGGTTGCGCCCTGCTCGGCTGTCTTGCTGAACGACGAGGACGTGTGCTTTGCTCGCCATCAGTGGCCGCAATCGTTCCAGAAGTTGCTCCACGGGCACGTCCAGTGTGTCTGACGACCTAACGACCACCAGATCATAGCTTCGGCTGCTTTCTGGCAGGCCCATTGACGGTTTGGCGGGATCCAGGAGGTGAAACTCTGCGTCCCTCGCCGTCTCGTGCTTCGATTCGACGGCAACAAGGCTTTTGGCGTCGAGGGACGCGAACGTGTACCCGGCATATGCCGACCGGGACGGCGGGTCGCCGCCCTCAAACCACATGGAGGACGTGTCATCCGGGTCCAGGCTGATCTCCAAGACCTTTAACAGCGGCTTCTTGTGGGCGACCAAGTCCAGCACAAGATGGACCTTGTCCCACGCTGTGGCTGCTGGCAGAGCGTCGAGCTGGTCCTCGGACAAGAAAGTGATGTCGGGCTTCCAAGAGACGTATTCGAACACGTGGGGGTCAGGCTTCGCCGCCATGTCGATCTTTGCAAACCGAAGGCCCGCCAGCTGCACGATCAAGGCCCCAGTGACCGGGTCGTGGACGGAGCAGTTGGCGAAGTAACTCCTGGCCTCGTTCACCCGGCCACGCCCGGAATACACCGTTTCGGCCACCGACAAGCCCTCGCGGAGCACGGCCGGCACCTTGTTGACGACGAGACTGTCGATGATGGACGGCACCACGACGGCGTTCAGCGCGCTGCGCTCACCCGCCCACAGGGGAGGCGTCACGGTCTGGAAGCAGCCGTCCAGCGCGGCAGGGTGGACCGGGTAGTACGACTGGGGCGACCACCTGGACGGCGGCGCCGTCAGCGACACGAGGCTGCGGGCGCGCCGCTGCCCGGTGACAGACTCGACCTGCAGCAGCTTCTGGAACGCCGGCCCAAAGCCGTAGCCGACCTCGCTCTTGGCTTTGTACCACAGCCGGCCGGCCGTGGGGGATTCGAGAGGGGCGGCCTCGGATCCGGTAAGGACTTCGTCGACGGGGTCCTGGATCCGCACGAGCCCGCGGCAGTGCTCGACTGACAGGTCGTCGGCCGAGGAGGACACGCGAAACTCGTGCCAGTCTTTGTTTCCGGGTTGCTGCGTGAGCGAGACGAGGATGGCGATGTTCTGGCCGTCTTCGAGAACCAGCGCCTTTTCGAACCGGACGTCTCGGAAGCGGTAGCTGAAGTCGTTGGGCCCGCGAGGCGTGGAGCTGTCTGCCCCGGCCCCGGAGTCCAAGGCCTGGCTTTTCTGGAACATGGCCTCCAGCGCCATGGCAATGAATCCCGACCCGGGCATCAGCACGTCAGAGCCCATCTTGTGGTCCTTGAGCCAAGGGACGTCGTCCAGGCTCAGGATCTTCCGCCAGGTGGGCGCTTTCCACGATGTGCCGAGCACCTTGCTGCCGAGCAAGTCGTGGTTCACGAACTTCTTGAACCGCCAGTCTTTGCTCGCCTCGTTCTCGTGCAAGTACTTGGTCGAGTGGTTCCACACGTAGTTGGGGAGATCGACGATGGTGCGTGGGGGCTCCCCAACGGCGCGATACTCGTTGACAAGGGCCAGATCTACCTCGCCGCCGGCCACGAAGAGCCGGCCGGCGACGTCGTACAGGGCCTTGGATGCCTCGGAATCTCGCGCCCACGCCGCACAGTATGAGATGTTGCCTCCTTGGCCAGGCAAGGACTTCTTGATTTGGGAGATCGGCCCCGCGAGCGCCCCCGAGGGCCCAATCTCGACAAGAAAGTTTGGCCCACCCGCCTCCTGAGAGAGCATAGCCCTGGCGGCCTCGTCGAAACGAACAGGCGAGACCATGTTGGTCTTCCAATACAGCGCATCAGCCGCGCCCGACTGACGCGCGCCGGTGACGGACGAGAACATGGACACGCCCGCTCGCCCCGCCAGCGGCCGAATCCCGTCCACCAGCAGCCGCCCGTACTCCTCGCCGATGGCGCGCATGAGGCCTGAGTGATACGCCAGGTCGACGTGGAGCAGCCTGGCGAAGTGGCCCGCGCGCTTGATGTCGTCCTGCAGGGCCTCGAGCGCTGGACGACGGCCCGAGACGGTCACGCTGTTGGGGCTGTTGTAGCAAGCGACCCAGGCGTCGCCGCGGTGGCGCGCCAGGTACGGCTCCAGCTCGTCCGGACCCAGGCCGACGGCCAGCATGCCGACGTTGTTCTCGCTCTCGCCGCGACGGTTGACCGCCGCTCGGCCGCGGTAGAAGGCGGCTGTGATGGCGTCGGCACGGCTGATGAGGCCAGCGGCGTAGGCGGCCGCCATCTCGCCGGACGAGTGGCCGACCACGCTCTGGGGTGTGATTCTCCACGCCTCCAGCACGGCGAGGATGCAGAGCTGCAGGGCAGTGACTAGCGGCTGGGAGAATTCCGGGTCGCGGAGGTGTTCAGCGCTGCGCGGCTCCGTCAGTTCGCGCAGCAGCGACCACGCGGGGGGGTCAGGCAGACTCTGTAGGACTTGGTCCAGCTCCGCGAGGATGGCGCATGTCGTCGTGGGGAACGACCGCAGCAGTGCCTTGCCCATCTCGGGCCACTGGGCGCCCTGGCCCGTGAAGACGAAGCCGACTCTGGGCGGGTCGGAGCTTTTCTTGCCGGGGACGAGGGCTCGCTCGTCGAGCTCGGTGGCGCCGGTGGCGATCACGAAGCCGCGGTGGAAGAGGCGGCTGCGCCGCTCCGACAACGTGTACGCAAGATCGCGCAGGTCGACCCTCACGCGCGGGTTGGCGAGGTGGTCCGACAGCGCCTTGACGTTGGCGCGCAGGGACGTCTCGTCGTTGGCGGAGAAGACCAGGAGCCGGTATGGCCCGGCCGCTGCGCCGTCGTCGTCGTCGAGCAGGAAATCGTAATCGTCCTCGGAGAGGTAGGATGAGACGTGGCGAGGGCCAAGCCCCATGTGGGCTGCATTCCAACCACTCGTATTGTTCCCCCAGACCCCCTTCCCATTGTCTTGGCTCCACCGCCCGCATTCTGCCCAGCGAGGAGAAGACCAC
>FTDQ01000137.1_pt1 | contig 9134 bp, 7 predicted proteins | sample 1640001 | NCBI WGS metagenome assembly FTDQ01 (sample SAMEA3914869, study PRJEB12502) | metagenome | biome: forest; material: soil | place: USA | collected 2012-03-12 | depth 0.1 m
CCCCCCCCAAAATCCGTTCGCGACACTCTCCGTGCGCGACCCTCTCCGTCCACCTCAACACACCCCCAAGTGCTCTCCGTCCCCCTCTGCTCGGTCAGCACCACGACCCTTCCATCCGACGTATCCTCGACCGTCGCCAACCGATCTGCCGATCCACCCATCAAGCGACCGACCCTACGACACCCCAACTGACCGACGGCCGCCACCGCCGCAACAACAACACCAGCCATGTCCTTCCTCGGCGGCGCTGAGTGCTCGACCGCGGGCAACCCGCTCAGCCAGTTCACAAAGCACGTCCAGGACGACAAGGGCCTGCAGCATGACCGCCTCGTCGGGCGAGGGCCTGGCGCCGTGGGCGGCTTCCGCAGCGCCGCCCACAATGCGCCCCAAGACGAGGTATGTAACACGGAGGAAAGGGGGGCAGAGCAGAGCAGGCAATAGGAGGGACTCCCGACTGACAACGGTCCGCCCGCAGATGATGAACGGCTTCCTCCACCAGAACCCGGGCCTCGCCGAGATGCCCCTCGAGCAGCAGGGCCCCATGCAGCACGTCCACCTCGACCAGAACCACGGCGTGCACCTGCGCGCCCACTCGGGCTCCCCGCTGTCGCCCACCTGGGCCCTGACCGACAACCAGGCCGCCATGGAGGCCGCCTTCAACGCGCCCCAGGGCACCCAGTTTAGCCCGGACGAGTTCGCAAAGTTCCAGCAGCTCAACGGCTCCGCCTCGTCCGCCCGCGCGAGCCCCATGCCCGGCGCCTCCATGGCCCAGGCCCAGCGGCCCATGATGATGGGCGGCGCCGGCATGAGCTACGGCATGATGTCGCGCCCCATGTTCCAGCCCATGTACGGCGGCATGCAGCAGATGGCCCACCACCACCCCCAGCAGCAGCACGACGCCGTCGAGGGCAAGGGCAAGGGCAAGGTCGTCGAGCTGGACGAGAACAAGTGGGAGGAGCAGTTCCAGCAGATGGAGCTGCACGACCGCCAGCTGCGCGAGGAGACGGACGAGGCCCGCGCCATGGAGCCCGAGCTCGACCAGATGGACGAGAAGCTGCTGCACTCGGAGACGGGCTACGGCGACCTCGAGTCCATCTGGCGCGGCATCCAGGCCGAGCAGGCCGCCCTCAAGGAGCTCGACGACATCGAGGACGACTTTGCAAAGTTCGACAGCACCCACTTCGGCGGCGCTGACGGGCTCGGCGACTGGGGGCTCAACAACCGCCTCGGCGCCGACCCCGTCGTGCAGGAGTACCTCTTCGAGGACGAGAACCTCTTCCAGAACCAAGCCAACCCCTTCGAGGAGGGCGTGCGCATCATGGCCGAGGGCGGCAACCTCTCCCTCGCGGCCCTCGCCTTCGAGGCCGCCGTCCAAAAAACCCCCGACCACGTCGAGGCCTGGGTCTACCTCGGCAGCGCGCAGGCCCAGAACGAAAAGGAAGAAGCCGCCATCCGTGCCCTCGAGCACGCCCTCAAGCTCGACCCCAACAACCTCCCCGCCCTCATGGCCCTCGCCGTCTCGTACACCAACGAGGGCTACGACTCCACCGCCTACCGTACCCTCGAGCGCTGGCTCTCCGTCAAATATCCCGACGTCGTCTCCCCGGCCGACCTCTCCTCCGCCGCGGACATGGGCTTCACCGACCGTGCCCAGCTCCACGAGCGCATCACCAACCTCTTCCTCTCAGCCGCCCGCCTCGCCCCCGACGGCGACCACATGGACCCCGACGTGCAGGTCGGGCTGGGCGTGCTCTTCTACGGCGCAGAGGAGTACGACAAGGCGGTCGACTGCTTCCAGGCGGCGCTGCACAGCTCCGAGGCCGGCACCTCCAACCAGCGCGAGCAGGTGCACCTGCTCTGGAACCGCCTCGGCGCCACCCTCGCCAACTCGGGCCGTTCAGAGGAGGCCATCGCCGCCTACGAGAAGGCCCTCGCGCTGCACCCCAACTTTGTCCGCGCGCGGTACAACTTGGGTGTGTCGTGCATCAACATCGGCTGCCATGCCGAGGCGGCGGGGCATTTGTTGGCCTCGCTGGATATGCACAAGTCGGTGGAGAAGAGCGGGCGGGAGAAGGCGCGGGAGTTGTTGGGCGGGAACGGCGGGAGTGATCGGGATATTGACGAGCGGATTGAGGCCATGACGACGCAGAATCGGAGCACCACGCTGTATGACACGCTCAGGCGCGTGTTTACGCAGATGGGCAGGAGGGATCTGGCGGAGAAGGTTGTGGTCGGGGTTGATCCGGATATTTTTAGGGGCGAGTTTGACTTTTGACGGGGGCGGTGAGCAGCATCCGGGGCCGGAGGCCGATGTTGCCGTGTCTCCCGAGGGTGGGGGGGCAGGGCGCGCGGCGGAGAGGGTGTGGCATCTGAGCGGCTTGGGGGGGCAGGCTGGGGATGGTGGAGGAGGTCGGGGCGTGGTGGTGGTGTGGGAGAGGGTGGTGTTCTGAACTGCCCGCATTCTTCCACTGTCGTCGTTCACCCCTTGCCCGGTCAATACCGGCCTGCTTCAACTTGCCCCGCCCAGCTCCCGGTGCTGTTTGTGTTTGTGGGAAGACGTTGCCGGACCGGGTTCTGATATGTGTTGCATTTTTCAGTGGAAGTTTAAGAAGGCCGGGAGGGGAAAGAGGATAATGGGAAATGTTTCCGGGAACGTGGCAATGAGAAAGCGAGAGAGATAGAGAGAGGGAGAGAAGCATTATGCACCTCCCCACCGGGTTAGGAAGTCTGGCCTGGTCTTTCTGGGCCAGTTCCTGAGTCCAACGAGGGGGGAGGGCTTAGTCTTGTACAATACATTCCAAACTACTGGCCAGGTACATACAACAAAAGAAGGAGTAGGCGCCTTGGGCAAAGACAGTAGAGTACAGTACATGGAACGGGGTTGGCTGTTGGCTGTTGGGGCTTCAGGATGTTGTTTGATAGAGCGAGCGCTGTCATAGCGTCTGCCAGCGTCAGTGGAGATGGGAGGCAGGTCGGGAAGAAGCGTTGCGAGTCTCAATTTATACATTTTGCTATTTACGGTCCATAAAGTGACTTGTTGACGGGAAGAATGAAGTTCTCTCGCTGGTTCTATGCTCATCAATATCGACCTTGGGCGAGTGCGTCTCCTGAGGGAAACTGGGCTGGACGTCTCGTTTTTCATCAGTTCAGTGTCAAGGGCAATGGATCACGGGCTTGCGGCTCAAACAAAAGCATCGAGTATGATCAGGGTATCAGTTATCTGGCAGCATGGCAACTACGAATCTATCTTACAGACGACTCGACCATGTCCACCACCTCGCTTCAACCAAACCAGAACTTTCCGCAACAACACCGCCTATCTCTCCCTCCATAAACCAATACTCCGTCCAGCAGGCCCCCATCTCTCCCCCTTCCGACCTCACCCCAACCGAAACCCGGCAACGAAACCGCAACAGTTTCAACATCATCATCATAAGAATAAAAATAAGGAATGCAATATCATACAAACCTCCCAACAAGCCCGCGCAGCGTGAAGCGGCACCACCGGTAGAGTACTCGGGTCCTCCACTGGCCCAGCCTGACCCACGTAGGGGGCTGCCACCCCTATTTGACGCCAACGAAGCCGATGCCGGAGCGGGCGACCTTGACGGCGCGGCGCAGCGCCTGGTCCTCGGCGTCGGTCCACTGCACGCTCAGCTGGTCCCAGTTGGACCCGGGCGTGTTGTACTCCTTGCGGAAGCGCGCCTGCACCGCCTGCAGCCGGCTCATCTCGCGCGGGTCGCCCGTGCCGCTAAGCACGATCAGCGCCGTGCACCGCGGCAGCGCGTCGTGGATGCGCTTGAGCCGCTGGGCCACCGTGCCGACGCTCTGCTCGAGCGTCGGTGATGGCTCCGCGGAGGCAGCATTGGGCGAGGGCGGCCCGCCGGCGCTGTCGGCCCCGAGCTTGTTGCGGTTCCACCAGCCCAGCTGGGCCTCCAGCTCGCGCATGCGGGCCCAGACAAAGTCGACGCCGCCGCCGGGGACTTCGAGGCCGTCGGGGTCGCCCTTGACGGCGCGGATGATGCCGGCTTCGACATCATCGTCGGATTTGCAGGCAATGGTCACGGTGGCGGCGTTGCACGCGCTCCGGGTGGGATCGCCCCAGTCGACGGCCGCGCTGGTCTTGCCCGTGGGGAGCCCGCCGGTGGCCGCAGGACCGGCGGTCGCGCGGTAGGCGGTACCAGCGCGAGCCAGACGCTTAAACAGGTTCTCGCCGTGCACCTCGCCGGCCGCCCAGGCCTTGCCTTTCTCGCACTTCTTCTTGACGAGGTCCAGGCAGGTCTTGGCGTCCTCGATGCTGTCATGCCCGTGGATGGTGCCGTCGCCTTTCTGGACCTCGCGGTTGAGGTACTTGAGGGCCAGGTACTTCAGAGAGGACTTGAGGGGTGGGCCGCGCGGGTGGGGGAAGATGATGGATGTGTCGACAATAAAAGGGTGGGCCAGCTGCATCGCCTTCAGGTCTGACTCGAGCGAGTGGCCAAGGAGGATTGTGCGAGGGCCCAAGATGTCCAGCAGGCGAGCTTGTATGTCGGCGAGGGTGGTGGTAACGGGGTCGAGCATCTCCTTTGTGATGCCGGAAAAGCGGGTCACGTAGTCGATGATGGGCTTGTCGGGCTTGACAAGCTCGTCGAGGATGGCCTCCCCGTCCCAGGAGACCAGGCTGATCCTCGTGAGCGAGTACTCGTTCTCCCCCGTCACGCACATCTCGCAGTCAAGGGCCAGCACTTCACGACCAGCAGTGACACTGCCCTGCTGAATCTCGGCCTCGGGAACGTCGCCGTCTTGGAGTGTAGCGACGCGGGTATGGACCCAGCCCTCGGGGTCTTTGAAGCCATCCCTTTGGGGGCCCGCCTTGAGAAGGGCGGGGTGCTTCGGGAAGCCGTTTTCCATCAGCTCCTCGGGCGTGGCCAAGAACTCGGTGATGCGTGTCCTCACGTCGGTCCAGCCGTGGGGATCGGCGACTGGCTTGGTGTTGGCCTTCTTCTCCTTGAGCGGGGCTGTGAGCATGGTCTGCACGGGGGAGTGCAGCTTCGCATATTTGTCGTCGCCCGGTGCCCTGACGGGCCAGAGATGCGGGAACATGTCGGCGAATGGCTGCAGAGCGCCGGGCAGGGTATCTTTGTTGAGGGGGCGAGGGTAGTAGTCATCCGGGGAGGTGGCGACGCGGTCGAGGGCCTGATCGGGGGTCAGGTTGGTGTAGGTGGAGAAGTTGACCGTCTCCTTGAACATGGCCTCCTCCAGGCCGGGGACCATGATGGTGACGATCTTCCTGAACTCGGGGCGGTGCTTAACTGAGACCCATTGGGGGGCGGGCCCGTCGGCGAAGATGTACAGGATCAGATCACGCAGGGACGAGACATTGATTTTGGACTGCAGGCGGGCCTGCTGAGAGAAGTGGATGCCCGGGTATCTGCTCGAGTCGGCGCCGGGGATCTTCTTGTGCTTCTTGACGGGGCGGCCGCGTTCGATGGTCTGCCATCCGTCGTCGTCGGCGTCGTCGGCGTCGTGGGGACTCGACCGTTTGAGGCTGGCTGACGACGTGGTGGAGGCGGTCTGGGGGGAGGCGGCAGATTCAGCGGTAGCAGCCTCCCCAGAGGTACCCCGTTGGACGAGCTCGACAACGGCGGTGGCGGTGGCGCCCGTCCCCGTCGTCGTCACCGTCGATGTCCCCGTTGGGGCCGTGGCCAGGCCCGACATGGCCGCCGCCAGGCCCCGCGTCTTGTTCTTCCTGTTCTTCCCCATCACGGTCCGGTCGAAGCGGCGGCTCAGGCTCGGGAAATGCAGGGCGCAGGATTCTGCGATCGGGGCAGGAAATTTGCAGGCAATTGGGGTCGCAGTCGCAGTTCGAGGCAAGCCTGGGCTTGGGATCGCAGACGGCCGAGATAAAAGTTTCTTGGAGGAACAAATGCACTTAGCCAAGAGGTTGGTGGGGATTGGCGGGGCCTGGTCGGGGGTGGGGTGCTTGGGCCGCGCTAGGCTGCTTTCGGTGGAGAACCTTGATGGCTCCAGGCCAGGCACCACGACCGACCACCCTCATCACTCCTTCGTGCTCAATTGGAATGGAATTTGAAATTTACCACACAAACACCCCAACACCCCACTCGTTCTCAAGGTGACGTCGATTTGAGGGTTCAGCTCCATCCTCGTCGCCCTCCCACCTCGAGGAAGCACGACATGGAAACGGTCTTTTGCGAGTGCAAAAAGTGCGGCGCACCGGTTGGCCGTTTCGTCAACCTCTGGACCCAGATTGGCAAGTCGTACTTCAGCCCGGTCGTCGAGCCCGAGGATGACCTGGCCGTCCGATGTCAAGGCGCCGCACGAATCGGCGAGCGAGGCACCCTCGTCGAGGAATGGTCAGCTCCCAGTTCGCCCGTCCTGGATTCATTCGTCATCCGTACTGGCCGCATTCTGATACCCCCCGCTTGTCCCAACCACCTAGCCATCTCCAGGACCTAATCTGCGGCAGCTGCCCCGCCCTCCTAGGGCTCAGGTGCCTCCAGACGCCAGTGAATCACGTTCTGGATGAGTACGTGCGTTGCAATTGCTGTCCCAATGCTTGTCCCACGCCCCTGACACGATGCGCCGCCAAAATTAGGAACCAGGTCCTACTGAGACTCGCGTCGGTAGAGCTGCTTGATACCGACGGCAGCGAGATCGAGTTCGCGATCAAGCGAGTTTTGAGCGTCAACGAGCCGTCGAGAGTGAGTACCAAGGACAAGTCCCCCGATCCAGCCGGTGGAGCACCCTTCGCTTCATCCTTCCCTGGAGCCGCCGAGATACTGCAGCTGCATGGCCACCTCCACGACCAGAGAGAAGACATCAGACGGATCGACAGCAATGGCTTCAGGATCGTCTCGGCCTTGGACAGGCGCGCTGGCCGCATCGAGGGCGAAGTCACGAAACTGCAAGCCACCGTGGGCACCATGCACCGTGACTTTGGAGAGCTCCAAAAGGAGTTGGTCTCAGTCAGGGGTGAGCTCAGCAAGGCGGCGGCATCTGTTCAAGGCGTTACTGCACTCGCCGCCTTGGAGCATCGTCTCGACTCCATGAACACCACCCTCGCTGCGGCGGGACAGCAGCTTACTGCACTCAACACACGACTCGACGAGGACACTGGCGAGCTCCGGGCGGAACTTGCTCGAATTCACCAAGATATGGAGGAGTTGAGGGCGGAAGTCGGCCACGGCGTCAGCGCGGCAGATCATGCCCAGGATATGGCAGCCCTCCGCGTGGAGATGGCACAAATGCGACGGCAGATGGACGAAATCCGCACGCAGGGCATGGGACGGGTCGACACAGTCTTCCCTTCCCGGGAGCTCGAGGTTCTCACGACAAGCATTGCCAAGATCGGCAGCCGGGCCAGCCAAGTTGAGAGCTTGCAGATGGAGCTTGAGATGTTGAAAGGCAGAGTCGAACGGGCTGAAGCCAGCAAACAGGCGGCCGATGACCGCCGGCCATCCCGTCCCGTCGACTCGGATCCGCCCGGATATTCCGACGTCTTCCCCGGCACTCGAAAACGAGCCGCAAGACCGGGACTCGAGCCGGCTCCCAAGAGACCCGTGTCGTCGTTGAGCTACTCTGACTTCTCAAGTGCAGGAGGTTATGCCGCGTCTCCTGCCCGGAATGCCCTTGACTCGCGAGCAGCAAATCGTGAGGACGATGTACTGGAGCACGAGAACACTACCCGCGCGACCAGGTCGGTGAAGAAGAGAAAGTCACCGCGGGACGGCACAGCAAACACGCCTCACGGAATTTCCACCCGGTTGAGAAGTCGATGACCATGCAACAGAAACATCCATTCTACTATCTCCGGACCAAGGTTTTCCCAGCCAACATTGCCTCCAAAATCTCCTCGGCAAAGGACGAGAGCGTCTTGATGGGCCGCAGAACTTGGCTCTCAAAGAAGGCCGCGCCTTCGGGGTCCTCGGGGTCCCTCGCCCATGCTAGAAGCAGAGCCGACTCCTCCTCGCGGCCCTCGAGGCTTTCAAGGTCCGCCAGCATGGACTTCGCTTCCTTTAACACCTCCCACTCCTGGGCCGCACCGATGGACCCGTGATGGACGGCCAGACGCAGCAACGCCTCGCACATGCTAACCTGGTCCGCCATGGCCAAAGTCCCCACGAGAGCCTCGTGCGTGCACCTGGTGGCGAGCGCCCCGCTCGCCGTGAACTCGCCCGTGACTGCTAGCAGCTTGACGACGGCGAGCATGTCCTTGATCCGCCAGGGCATGAAGGGCGCCACAAACCTGAACGGGTCGCACTCGGTGGCGAGGAAGCAGACGAGCGGGAGCGCGTAGACGACCATCTTGTAGCTGGTTTGCCAGCTGGTGGTCAGCTCGAGGATGGTGGTGGGCAGCGGCTCGACGGCCCACATCTTGGCCTCGACGAGCGGCCGGCACAGCTCCCAGCGGGCCTGGGCGAGCTTCAAGTGGTCCGCTTCATCATCTCCTTCCGGCTTGGCCAAGGCCTGCCATTTCTTGTGGATGGCTTCGACCTCGGACTTGGTTACCTTGGATCTGTCGACGGGAGGATTCCGCAGTTTGGCCAGGTCGGGTTGGAGGCTGAAGGAGTTGAGCGGGATGGCGGGGGAGGTCTGGCAGACCTCGTAGACGTCCAGGTCGTCCTTGCAGCGGGGACAGTCACAAGTGAAGTGGTAGAGTCGGAGGGCCTCGTGGCGGGCAGCCTTGGGGAGGTTGTTGTCTGAAGGAGTAGTCAGCGGGGGAAGACGGTAAAGGTCAGGTCAGCTGCGGCGTACCAATATACGAAATCGTGATTTCTTCACCCTCCTCGATCGGCCGCGCGGCCCTCAGAACTGCCGTCCGCTTGTCGAACCCGATGAACGCATTGGGCACGCACGAGTGGTTGATCATGGCCAGCGCGGGATCCAGGAAGATGCCCGTCATACCAGCGTCCGGGTCCAGCCGGTTGAACGCGTTCGTTTGGATCTGCCTTGGTCAGCCACCCCTTTTCCACAGACCAAAATCCCCAGACAATCATCACCACGAACCTTACACAAAACCTCCCTCGCCCTCTCCACCACCCCCTCCCCCTCCCCCAACAACCCAGCATACACCACCGCCGCCGTAGCCTGCAATTCCAAATCCCCCCACACCTCCTCCCCGGCCGCCCGAAAGC
>FTDQ01000108.1_pt1 | contig 9011 bp, 6 predicted proteins | sample 1640001 | NCBI WGS metagenome assembly FTDQ01 (sample SAMEA3914869, study PRJEB12502) | metagenome | biome: forest; material: soil | place: USA | collected 2012-03-12 | depth 0.1 m
CCCCACACCCCCCGCACTCGTCCTCTTCATAACCCCCTCGGCACTCAAATCATCAATCGTCTCAGCATCGCCGCCCACGAAAGTCCAGCTCTCCTCCTCTTCATCCTCGTCGTAATAATCCGCGCCCTCCAGATCGCCCGGCGCGGCGTCGCCCGTCGTGGCGAGGGCCGCGCCCGCGACGAGGCGGCGCGTGTGGTTCTTGCCGGTCTTGGACTTGATCAGGGCCGTGGCGTATTCCAGGTCGCGGTAGATGCATTGGACAGCGTTGTCGACGCCGTTTTCCTGTGGGGGTTTGGTCAGCACATGTGCAAGATATATCTCCCCCCCCCGATCCGCCAGCCTCAGTCGCGGCCAGAGCAGCACCCCAGAAAGGGGGCCCAAGCCTGGGTCAACACCCCAACAGTGTCCACCCCAGGTTCCAACACCGAAAAGATGAGGAGACTCACATTCCGAATCTGCTCCCCTAGCACCCTCGCCTTAACAATCATCCTCTCACTATTCGTCGCCTCCCACAGCGCCCTAGCAAACGAATTCCCCCCCCACTTCTTCAGACAAATCCCCACCCCCAAGTCCTCCACCCGCGACCCAAAAAAGAACTGGTCCCCAAAGAACGGCCTGATAATCGTCGGTATGCCCGCCCTCAGACTTGCGCCCGTCGTGCCGCTCCCTCCATGGTGGGCGGCGGCGTCGACCTGCTTGAACAGCCAGTCGTGCGGGGCGGATTGGATCGGGAAGATTTCAGGGGGGAGGGTGGGTTCCTCTGTTGAGGGGGTGGTGGGTTCAGGGGTGGCGGAGAGGTTCTTCTTGCTGCGGGAGCGGTCACTCCAGCCCTTGCTGAGGATGCAGCGGACGTCGGCCTTGAGCACCGCGTCGATGACGTCCTGCGTGAGTTTGTGCGGGTCGGGGACGATGATGGAGCCGAAGCCGACGTAGACGATCTTCTTCTCGTCGCGGCGGGCGGCGGCGATGAACTCGAGCAGATCGGGCGGGGGCGTCCAGTCCGCGCCGCCCTCGTCCAGGAACCAGTAGCCCGTCACGCGGATCCAGTCGGAGTAGTCGAGCGGAGGCGGGACGACGTACGGCGAGAAGTTGTACAGGAAGGGGACCTTGTTGGTCTGGAGTTTTTCAAGGTTCGTGACGGGCAACCCGAGGGTGTTGCGGCGCCAGCGGTTGACCTGGTGCGCGGTCGTCTTCCAGAAGACGTTCTCGAACATGACGTAGGTGACGTAGTTGTACGCGCCGCCCATCTTCTGGCCGGGCATGATGAAGGCGTGGGGATACGCCCGCGTGCGCGTCCACGGCATCGTAAACGCCCGGAAATACGGGATCCCCAGCGCCTCGGCGATGTGGATCCCCGCCATGGCCGACGGCGACTCGATCAGGAGATCAGTCCCCTGGCACGCGACCCACGCCGTCGCGAACAGCTCGTCCAGCCACCCGCGCATCTTGGAGTTGGCCTCCTTGAGGAACGCCCACGTGAACGTCCCGTTCTGGATGCACAGCTCCATCAGCTCGGCCGGGTCGCCGCCGACATACGCGAACTCGATCCCGTGCGACTCGATCCACGGGCGGAACTCCTCGTGCGTCGCGATGCGCGGGAAGTGGCCCTCCTCGAGCAGCTTCTTGCACAGCGCAATGTACGGCTGCACATCTCCGCGCGAGCCGATCGTGAGGCATGTGATGTGCAGTGGGCTGGCCGGCTTGAAGTTGAGGAACGACGCCTTGGGGTCGTCGAACAGGATCGTCGGGGCTTCCGAGCTGCACGACGCCTCGCGCGGGAGCTGCGCCGCGTGGTCCTCGTGGTCGGCGAACTCCTCGTTGCGCGCCTTCTGCAGCGATTCGTGCTCTGCCACGGCCGCCTGGGCGGTCTCGCTCTCGCCGGGAAGGGAGGAATCCTGGAGGAACCGCGTCGCCTCGAGGCCCTGCAGGATGGTGATGGTGCAGTCGTCGCGGACCTCGGCCTTGTGGAACTCGAAAAACAGCTCCTCGTGCCCGCGGATGACCACCACCAGCCCAGCGTACCCAAAGCGGAAGCCCTTCTCCTTGTCGACGTTCTCGATATCCCGCAGCGGCAAGATCAGCTTCGTTCGGGTGCCGGGCAACAGACTCCGGAAGCAGAAGTGGCGGTCGCTGATATAAATCTTGCCATAGAGCGGCAGCACCCGCATCAGATGCCCAAAGTACGCGGCCTGCAGCTTCTCCCCCTCAGGGAGGGCAAAGTGCGCCTGGAAGCGCGCCTCCGAGTTTGCGCGCTCCTCGGCGTCGTCCTCAGTGTCCTCATCGTCGGTCCGAAGCCCAGCAGGCTCGTCGTAGTGCTTCCCTCCGCCCTTCCACATGCCCGACACCTTCTCGACGTAGCCCATCGACTCGGTCGCGAGGAGGTTGCTCATGCGTCTAGAATGGCGGTCCAGGTATCCAAAGATGGCGTTGGCCTTGCGCAGGGGGTAGGCGCTCATGGTAGCGATGCTCTGGAGCGTCGGCGTTGTCTCGTCCGACTCCTTCGACTGACCGCTGCGCTCATGGGTGATGGCGTGGCGGGGGGCATGTCGTCCGCTCGACACGTGCCGCGGCTTGGGGGGAGAGTGGCGATGGCCGCTCTTAGCTCGGATGGTGGGACTGTGGAAGACGTCGCTGCCGCGGAGGATCTGGCTCGCCGACTGGTCCTCGGTGCTCTCCGATGCCATCATGCCCGACAGGCTCGGTTGGCTCGGGTCATCCATGCTCTGGACGTACGAGTCGCTGCTCTCCTGCCTCTCGTGTCCAGGCTCACGGCGCTGCTGGCTGAGCGAGCGGCGGCTGGCGCTGAAGCTACGGCGCGGCGACCCCGGGTTCAGCGGACTGTGGATCACGTCCATGCTACGTCTCGTGAAGGGGCGGAAGGCGTCGAAGCTGCTGCGCGGGCGGTCGGTGCTAGGCCGCGGGCTAGGGGAGGAGGCGCGGGCAGGCGAGAGCGGGGAGAGGGTGGCCCGGACACCTTCGCTGATTTTGCCCGTGCGGATTGTCAGGTTGGGCGGCTCTCTGCTGCCACTGAAGCTGGTTCTCTTGGACGACAGAGCTTCCGAGATGGGCTCCGCCTGCTCGCTGGCCTCGCGAGCCTGGGACGCGTCTTCGACCATGATCTTGAGGATGTTCATGGCCTCCTTGCCGTAGCTGAAGAAGGAAAAGAAGTACTGGCACCAATTTTAGCAACCACACCGTTACAGCACCAGAGATCCCCAAACATACCTCGTCAATCGCATACGTCTCGTCATTGTCAATGACGCGGATCTTGCACGTCTCGGCAAAGTTGAGCATGTGCGTCTCCTCGACATCAATGACATTCTCGATGGGCAGCGAGATCTTGACGCTGTCGCCCTCATTGTGCGACCTGAAAATAACCCTCTGCAGACTCTTGACCCACTCCGTCGCGCTCTGGGGACTGTCGGCCCGGAAATGGTAGGTACGGTTGTCAGCAGCAACCGTAAAGTTGACGCCCTCCTTCTCCTTGTCGGTGATGGTGGCCGAGATGCCGTAACGGAGGTCGATGTGGCCCTGGGGGAAGTACAGGTCCTGCGGGTCGCTGTAGTAGGACAGCACGTCGCCCTTGAGGCGGAACCAGTAGCGGTTGTATTTGGGGTTCCGTTTGCCGCACTTGGCCAGGTAGCCCGACTTGATGAGCTCGTGCTGCAGGAGGTCGCCAGTCAGTACCGCGGGACAGACAAACCCAACCCGCCATCGATGGCGCACCGAAGACGGAAAACAGGGCCACTCACAGCCTTCTTGGGCAGATACGCGTAAAACGCAATGTGCCTCGCCGTGATGTACATGTACCCCTGCAGGAGGACATGCTGGAGCAGCCAGCAGGGGTACTCCTCGACGACCTCCTCGGCGGTGTCGAACTCAAAGATCTCCTTGAGCTTCTTCGCGAGCTCGGACGGGCCGGACTCGTCGCCGTCGTCGGACATCCTCGCAGGCTCCTCGGTCATGCGGGCGAGGTCGAAGCTGGGCCGCGCCTCCATCTCGGCGCGGGCCTCGAGCATGCGACTCATGACGGGCGCCGTCCTGCTCTCGGTACGGGTGATGGCGATGCCTGGGGCGAGATCGGGAGGCGGCAAGGAAGAAGCGTCCACAGGGGCAGAAACTTCTTGGGCGGCTGACTCTTCGCTCGAGCGGTCCTTGGACGAGCCCTTGGCTGACTTGATTTTATCGGTGAACCGTGCCAGGCCGGGGACCGACCGCAGCAAGCGGCTTTCAGACATCTTTTTCCGGTGCCGGCTTTCATGCCTGGGGCGGCCTGAGCCCAGGCCATGTCCGTGTCTCGGGAGCACCGTCGTCTGGGCCAGAGCGTGGCCGCCGGCCGCGGCAGACTGCGCAGGCGCGCCCAGTCCGAGCCCCTTAGGCCCGGCAATGGTCTTGGCCATGTGACTGTCGTCGGCATCGTGGTCCTCCTCGTCAGAGCTGTGCCCCTCGAACCGGTTCGTGAAGTCAGCCTGGCTACCGGCGGCCGCGATCAGGCCAAAGATGCTCTGGTTCATGTTCATGAACATCCCGCCACCGTAACCCAGCGGGCGCAGGACCTCCTCTTCCCCGTCGACCTGGTCGCCATGGTCCTTTAGGCGCTCGGGCAGCTCCATGGTGGGCGTGTGCTCTCCGTTATGGCGCTTCTTTCGCAGTTTTCTCGATAGGCGGCGCACGGCCCGGTCCTCGGGGAGCGGAGCAGTGCGGGCGGGGGCGGGGACGGTGGTGGTACCGGCGGTGGGAGCGTGCGCGGTTATCGTCATCAGAGTCGCGGGGGCGGGGGGAGGTATCGAGGAGGGCGCGGACGTCGGTGGCCTCGGGGTTCTGCTCGTCGTCTCGGTCGGACCGGCGCTTGCTGAGGAAGGCTGCCGCGCGCCCTCGAGGGGCGGGGCTGGCGAGGCGGAATCCATGCCTACCTACGTAGGCAGGATCTGGTTGGTCGGCGGGAGGGGGTGAGGGGAGGAGGCGGTCGGCGCCTGGCGAGGCGAGAGGAGGAGGAGGAGGAGGAGGAGTGGGAGGAGGAGGCGGCGGAGGAGGAAGAGGGAGTGTGCCTAGGATCGTAGGTAGCCACGGCTGCGGGCGCGCACGAGTAAGCTTACGAGGAACACGACACGGGCATTTCTACAGGGCATGGAGGATGGGGGGTGTGGACCAACCGTCCGAGTCTTGCTGGTGTTGTTTCTTTTCCTCTTATTGTTTTCTGTTGATGCAGGCGGGGGAGGAGGTCAGGGCAGGCGCAGACAGGGGCAGAGGCTGATGGATGCCTGGACCCGACGTTGGGGTTCGTCCCGAGAGGGCAGTGGCGTCTGCGGTTTGCCCTTTGCAGTAGCAGTTGCAGTTCCAGGTTGCAGCGCTGGGGGCACCAATCCGCAAACAACGACCAGCACACAGCCAGAAAACAGAGAAACAGAGGGTATTGCGAGAGGTGATGCGATGCGCGTATGGACGGTGTGCCCTGGAGTCAGAGCGCAGGGTGGTCAGTCGGTGGCAGGCAAGCAGGTCGTCCACCGGTCGCTGCACGAGGGGGAGCACAGCTGCTGTTATCGTCATAAGTGCATGCACACGGATGGGGACGGGCAGACGGACTTTGGGTTGCATGAGTCCAGGATCAGCATCGCGGTTGGCCGCTGGCCGCCGCTCGGTGTCAGCAGAGAGCACAAACCGTTGCCGCCCGCCTCGCCCAAGCAAGCAAGCAATACCTCTAACGTTATTGGGCTGCGCTGACCGTCGGGGAGTCGGGGTCTTTGCGCCAGCGAGAGCAGTGACAGAGACCATGGGGGTGATCCGACCCGCAGCGCACGCTGCAGCAGCGCCTGGAGCCTGCGACACAGGGCCATCCAGGGCGGGTCCAGATTGCTACCACTCGCAGGGGGTTCCAGGCTCAGCTGCCCGCAAGGTTCCGTGTGACGCATTGAATCTGGCTGCGTGCTGGCCGCGGCCCTGCCGATGCAGTCCCGCGCTGCACGCAGCTGTCATCCGAACTGCAGGCTGCCGACGCATCCAGGTGGCTGCCTCGACTGCCTTAAGAATTATTGCTTGTGGTTTGCTTGACGCTGTTCCCTTTTACTCTCTTTCCAGAGACTTGAGTGACAAGAGAGCAGCGGATTTGGATCACCCAGTCCCCACCATCTGCGTTATCTCTCCTTATCGACAAGCCCGCCTGGGGCCTGGCCAAGGTCCCATGACGCAAGGACCCCGGCACTTGGCTCCATGCCGCTCTCACTCATCCCTCACCCACACCGACGACCACCCCCCTCCATCACATGCATGTAAAAAAGCGGGCCATCCCGCGAGTGGTTTGGTTGCGGTCTGATTTGATTGATTCGGAGCTGCCGCTCTTTTTTTTTCTCATCCAGGCACCGACCGCCCGACCGGTTCCTCCTCGATCCTCGGCTGTGTGCTATTTGTGGCTTCATCGGATGATTATGTAGGAGAAGGAAGAAGAAAAAAAGAATTTCTTTCTGTCTGTCGGAATTCGCGCAATCTGGGACTGCCGACAGCACCAGCGGCATTGAACATTATGTGCGGCCAACACCATGCGGCCGGTCTGTGGCAAGGCACGGTCTCGCAACTTGCAGTCGCAAATGCCCGACCGGAAAATCCAAGCCAGGGCCGAATTCCATTCGGTGGCGGCCAGATACCACCACAGACCACCAGTTGTTTCCAAACACCCCACTCCAGTAAACAAACCACACCACAGACAGCACCTCAGCTGCGTACAAGTTACAACCCTCTGACGCCAACCTGCCAAACCCATTACCCAACCACCGAACCCATTACATCCACAAGCACAACTTCCCACTCGCATTCCCCCCCGCAACCCAATCCATCGTCGGATGAAACAGCGCAACAGCCGGCACGGCCGTGATCCCGTCTCCCCCAAGCTGCGCCAGCTGCTCCCCATCCGCGGCATACACATCCACAAAGCGGTTCATGTTCCCAATCGCAAACCGGTGCAGCCCGTCCCGCGGACTGCGCTGCCACTGCGGCTTGAGGATGGTCACCCACCGCCCGGTCTGGTTGTTGTGCGGGATCTGCCGCGCGGGCTTCATCTTCTCCTCGGAGATCACCGCGCCGGGGGTCCACGACCCCGCGTCGGGGAAGTTGTAGATCTTGATCCGGTCGTCGTAGCTGGAGGTTGCGACGTGGCCTGCGCTGCTCCAGCTCGCGTGGGAGACCGACAGGCGGGATTCGTGCGTGCCGAGGAGGGTGGGAGCGCGGTCCGCGCCAGAGCCGTGCATCTTGCGCAGGTCCCAGATTTTGAGGGTGCGGTCTAGCGAGGCGGTCGCCACGAGGTGTGGTTGCGCCGGGTGCAGGGAGAAGCCACCGATTTTCTGCTCCGTCAGGCCCCAGAGGTCGGCGGCGGCTGGCTTGGTGCGCACATCGTGCCGCCCGAGGGAGCCTTGCAAGGTGGAGAAGATGATCATGTTGGGGTCGGTCGCGGGGATGTCGATGGCGCTGATGGGGAGGTCTTCGTCTGCGTCGGCGGGGGCGAAGATCTGGGTTGAGATGCCCTTGTCGAGGTCCAGCTTGCGAATGGACGAGTCGTAGGAGGCGGAGTAGACCGCGTTGGCGTCGGTGAGGGAGAAGTGGAAGGATGTGATGGTGCGGGAGTGGGTTTTGAAGGCGGATATTACGGGATCGAGGACTTCGGGTTCGGTGTCCTCGTCGTCGTCGTCGGCTTCGACCTTGACGGGCTCCTGGGACGCGTCGAACACGCCCATGGCGCCTTCTTTGTCGCCGGCAAAGATTATGGGTTTGGCTTCCGTCGGGTGGAAGCCCATCGCGTAGATGCGTTGGGGTACGATTTTGATGTCTGGTGGGCGTCAGAGTCAGCTCCTCTCCCCCTTTCCGATGCAGGCCTGAGGTCATACCTTGGACAGGCCACTTCTCGTAGAGCTTGAGCCCGCTCATCCGCAGTCTCAGGTCCTTCAGCCCCTTATCCGCCGTGCCATTTACATCTTTGTCTGTAAACGTCCTGAGACCCGGCTGTGCCCCCCTCGCGGAGAGCCCCTTTAGCCCCGCCAGCCCGTCGAGTCCGCCCTCCCACTTGCGCCCCTCGACCTGGATATCCCCGAGGTTGAGGTCCCCGCTGACGCGCATCTTCTTGGCCTTTGCCTTCTCGGCCTCGGCCTCGGCCTCGACCTCGAACTTGCGCTTGAGCACGCCCGAGTCGGCACCGAGCCCGGCGAGGCGGCTGCTCTGGCGCGTCGGACGGGGGGCCTCGCGCTTGACGGGCTCGCGCTTGGCGCGGGGCGCGCTGGGCCGCTTGGGCTTGGGCGGGGCGGGTTTGGGGATGATCTTGTCGGCGGTAGTGCTGATACCGCTCAGGATGGCATTGTTGTTGGCGATGTTTTCGAGGCGCTTGCGCTCGAAGGCGCTGATGACGGGCTCCTTTTTTGGCGGCATCGTGGTGGTGTCGTGTACGGCTGGGAAGCGCGGGGGCAATGAGGTTTTCGTGGTGTACAGGTTTCTCTCTGATATGCGAATTCAGAGTATGGGGTAAAAGGGGGGTTGGAGGTCTGTGCACGGCTGCCTGGTTGGTGTTGTTGAGACTCGAGACGAGACGAGATGGGACAAGACAGAGCAAGATCAGAACGCGACGACGCGTGGGAAAACGACGCCAATTAAAGCACACGCGATTCCCCCAGCAAAGCTGGGCTCGCGCAATCACGGGGCCAGCGGGTCCCCAATTCAGGGCGTGATTGGCAGCCCATGTCGTCAGTGGGGTAGCGATAAGCAAGGATCAGGCGGGCAGTCAGTGAATTATTTTCGAGGCAGCACCCGCAAGAAACTGCAGCTCAACACCATGAGTCGAGCAGCGGACAGACATCTACACCACGCACTGTAGACTGCGCAACGTCCACACACGCCAGGCTGCACACCACACGCCATAGGACATACCCTGTGGCCATCATCACTCCGCTCTGCCCGTCCATCCGGGCACAAGGCCAGCAGCAGAAGGACGACAATCGCCCCTCCCATCCGCCTCCCCCCATCCCCCTCCCCCCCCC
>FTDQ01000142.1_pt1 | contig 8924 bp, 2 predicted proteins | sample 1640001 | NCBI WGS metagenome assembly FTDQ01 (sample SAMEA3914869, study PRJEB12502) | metagenome | biome: forest; material: soil | place: USA | collected 2012-03-12 | depth 0.1 m
CTCCACCACCTCACCCGCTGTCTCTCAACCCGCTACATCGCCCACCGCCCGCGGCGCTCCGACCCCGATTCGGACTGGGGCTTGCCACGCTGGCCGACTGACCTGTCACCTCCCCCGCCGGAGGGTGCGCCAGAGGCGCCGGAGGGGATGAGGATTTGGAGGGAGAGGTTTGCCGGGGCGGTTTATATGACGTTGTTGATGGGGGCGGTGTTTGCTGGCGAGTATAATGCGCCGTTCTACCCCCCTGACCCCGGGGCGGGAGTGAATGAGGAAGGGGAGCCGGGGGCAGGGGTGGATGAGGACGGGGAGAGGTGCAGGACGGGGTTATTTGGGTTGATGGACGCGGCGTTGGGGCGGGCGCGGTTAAGGCGGTTTTGTTCGGGGGATGTGTGTGATGTGGGCACGTGCGGGTGTTGGCGGTATGTGAGGATGACGTGGGAGCAGAGAGAGTTTCTGAGGAGGTGGGCGGTGTGGGATTTGAATGATGAGCTAGGGGGCCATAAGGGGGTGTTTGGGGGGTTTGTGGAGTGGTGGATTGGGGAAGCAGTAGGGAGATATAGAGAGTGTAAAGAGCGGAGGGGGTGGGAAAGTCGGGATCCATGGAGGGAGGAGGTGTGGAAGGTGGATGAGACAGAGCGGTGTCTTCTTCTGCCGGGGCCGCATGTGTCTGGCAACTGGCCGAGGGGAGGGGGGCCGACGGAGGCGTTCAAGGAGGGAACGAGGGAGGAGGGGGAGGCGGTGCTGTGGGAGGCGATGCAGGCGGTGCATATGTTTGAGTTTATCCTCCGCTGCGTGGCCAACGCGAACGGGATGGCTGGGCGGGGACGGCCGGGGTATGAAAACGTGGGCTCGTTCCCGGGGAAGACGAGGACGGTGCAGGTGGTCCTGTTTGGAATCTTCCAGGCCGAGGAGCTGGTGATGCCGGAGAAGGTAGAGGAGGCAGCCGGCCAAGTGCTCCTCGCGCAGGTCGTACGGCCGCCCCCGAGTTCTGCAGCTTCTGGTGGGCGGCCCGCGCCGCCTCGAAGTCTAGACATCCCCCTTGTGCTGGAGGACATGTACATGCGGTCGGGGATGTCCAACCTCAACAACGGGCAGCACACACCGCCGCCGCCTCTGCAGATCTTCACCTACATGTTCCAGCACCACTTCAACTCGGCCTTCCGCCACTTCACCTTCACCACAACGGGCCGACCCGGCGAGGACCAGGGGTACCACAACTTCAAGAGCCGGGCGACCATATTCTCGAACGCGCCGGGGGAGGGGGCAGCAGGCCGGTCATGGACCGGCTACACCAACGGCATGGAGATGCTGCTGCAATGGAAACCACCGAGGTATGCCTACCTGCCCGAGGAGTGGTTCTGGGGGAATCCGCGGACGTGGCAGCCGGTGTGGTGGGACGGGAATGAAGTACAACGGGGAGGGAGGTGAGGCTTGGGGCTGCTGAGGCGGGGTGCTGGTTGGCGATGAAGGTCGAGTTGTTGAGAGAGGAAAGCTGCCAGTGAGATGCAACTTGAGCCTGGGAAGAGGTCATGTCCAATGACAAGAGTTGGATTGGCAGACAGAGGCAAACAATCTTGCAAGGGCGAAGGCGAAACTGCGTTTGCACAAAACTAGAAACAAGAAATCAATTAAGTCTGGTGAAAACCCATATCGAAAGGGTTAAATCCCGGGGTTCATGCGTGCAGTTAATCAACAACAGACAACGGACAAGCAGGCTGATGATTTACCTGAAGGACTCCAAGAAGCTCGAGTCAGAGGTTGGCTGCATTTGCATGCAGAGACAAGCTCTGAAGAAACAAACCCCTCCATGTCGGACCCTTGCTCTGTGGCTCAACCCAATCAATTGGGGCTGGGGTTGGCGATTGTCAAACCGAGCTGCGATTGGCGCTCAGACCTTGGAAGCGATGAGGAGGCTCGTGCGCAAGCTGCACGAAACCCGCCCGTCCCCTCCTTCCTGCATGCAGCTTGGGATTTCTGGCGATTTTTTTTTGGTCGGACCGCGTCTGGCATCTGCATTGAGGGACTGTTCCGAATGTTTGGCGCTCTTTTCCATGCGACCTAGGAGCTGGATTCTCTTGCGGGTTCTTTGGGAGCCTGTGGGATTGCAATTGATAACACCTGTCGCCCCACTGACCTCCCCTGCGCGCGTGGTTCGCCGTCACTCCACTCCCCTGTCCCCTCCCTCATCCATCCCGCCGGGCATCACAGTCCAAGGCTGGTGTGATTCGGGTTCCCCTGATCGCCAAATTGGGCCTCTCCACAGCGCGGGAGCCAGCCGCTTCCCTGCATTCTGCAGTGTAGCCCCAGAGCAGCCCCGAGCAGGCCACGCCGAGTGCCACTCTGCCACGCCCCCCCGGCTCCACGCCCAAGCTCAGTCGCCAGATTGGCCCAGATTGGACCTTCGATAGTGGCTCCTTTTCCTTTTTCTGGAGCCGACCAGGCCCATCTCCACCTGGTCCAGGGCCGGGAGAGCCACCAGGGCCACCTTCCAGGGCCACAGTCGACCAACCGACCAAGGCAGCCCACCACGAATCTCGCCCGACCCGACGATCGATCGCCCGCCCGGCCCCTGACTAGAGAGTGGCAGAACGAAAGAGGAAGCGCAAATCACGGAGGTCCATTGCCATTCTCTGGCCCTTTCCAGGTACGGAGCGACAGGAGCAGCAGCTTTGTGTTGCGTGTGTGTGTTTTTTTTTGTTTGCAGGGACAACTGCAGACCCACATCAAGCCACTGACCAGACCAATTCTCCAATTCTCGCTGACCCTCTCGCGTCCCTGACAGGACAGACAGGGAGAACAGACCAAACCAGAACGGACGAGCGACCGACCAGCACAGACTGGGCGCACACCCTCGCGCGCGACCCTTGCGCAACAACCTCGCCTTTCTTTTCTCACCACCACCTGCCCTCCGCGACCAGCAACCCCGCGGACAGGACCACAACGAGCCCCGTCTCCTCGCCTGGTTGGCTGCTGGCCCGCACAGCACCCCCAACTCAGAGATCTGACCCTCCAGCCCAGAATCCGACCTGAACCACGACGTGACGTGCTGGCTGTGGGACAATCCGACTCTGCACCGCGCCCTCGTCCAGGATCAATCCCCGACCCGGTCTGTGACCCGTCATACCCACCACGACACCCGACACCCGACCCTCTCTGCCCCCTCACGATCCGTAGATGCCGTCCGCCGGCGCCCTCACACAGACACAATGCCCTGGCACCCCCTGCCTCGCATCGCCTTCGCCGTAGCGACCTTCCCCTTCGCCGCCTCCAGCCCCGCCGACCTCCCCCTCGAGCTGGGCGACGAGCTCTACATCATCGAGGAGACCCCCGACGGCAATTGGCTCCGCGGCTACCTCGTCGCGCCCCCGAGCCTGCTCGCCGGCCTCACTAGCGTCAAGGGCCAGACCCTCGAGGCCCGCGTCTTCAGCGGCATCTTTCCGCGCAGCTGCGTCGAGGTCCGCGAGGTGCTCGGCGAAGCCGACGAGACCGACGACAACAACGAGCTCGACAGCGAGGATGGCGCCGCCACCGCCTCCGAGGCCACCCCGACACACCTCGCTCCCGGCAGCGACTCGGCCAAGGGCGGCCTGAGGGGGAACAATGCCGACAGGAAGAAGAGGAGGGACCGGCCCAAGGGCTCCCCCACCAAGAGCTGGCAGAATGGCACGCCCCCAGGACGCCTCTCGGTGGCCGTCGCCCGCGACCCCAACGCGCCGCGCCCGCCCGCCCCCGTGCCCATGCTCAAGATCGGCGACGAGACCCCGACTTCGACCTCGGAGCCGCTCATCGACGAGATCGCCTCGTGCCTGCGCGAGTGGCACTCGACCAACCTGCACGAGCTGATGCTCTCGCGCCAGTACGCCAAGCTCGACACCATGTCGCGCCTGATAACCACTCTCAACTTCGCCCGCCAGCAGTTCCTCCACGACGTGCTGACCACCGCCGAGTATGGCATCCTGCGCGAGAAGACCGTCTGGGACCTGGTCCGCGTCAACAAGCTCTGCGGCGGCGAGGTCATCGTGCGCGACCCCCACGAGCGCGGTCGCGTGCTGACTGGCGAGGACTCGGTTGTTGAGATCACCAAGCTGCAGTCCGTCATGAGCCTGCTCGACGAGGCCCCGTCCCCGACCGCCGAGACCACCGCCCTGCACCACCTGCTCGTCGACATCAAGGGCTTCGCCGGCGCCTCCACCGAGGCCACCACACTCGTGCTGTATCTGGCCACCAAGACCTCGGGCGGCGCCCTGACACCCCTCTCCGAGAGCTACATCGTCGAGATGCCCGCCGGCGGGCAGATGGTCCACCTGGCCAAGAACCTGCAGATGCGTACCCTCTTTGCCGACCTGACCGCCGCCGAGATTGGTGACGCCTCCTCCCCTGAGTCGGATTTGTTCTTGGTGGTCAAGATCCGCGCCTCGCAACAAGTCGTGGCCACCAAGCCGAGCTCGCGGTCCGGGACCATGTCACAGGCCCTGCCGCAATTCTCAAAGGACCACTCGAAGCCGCCGCTGTCGGCCGGAAACAAGTCGGTGCGTAGGAGCCTGATGTGGGCCGGCAAGAGCACGCGGTCCGCCTTTTCGAGGGGCAACCCCCGCCTCGACTCGCTGTCGGAGCAGCCCGAGGAGGCGACATCGCCCGTCACGGCCGGCGCCGAGAGCAGGGACGGCGCACCCCCCAGCACAGCCAACTCCAAGACTGGCCGGGCATCGCTGGACGGACATGTCACCCAGGCGGCGGATAGAACGGTTGGCGTCGGCGTTCTGAAGCTCAATTCCGTCATGAAGCAGGAGGAGGAGGTCGAGCACATCGTCAGCATCTGGGCGCCCTCGACCCGCCGCCCGTCCGAGAGCCAGGACGGCGAGGACTGGGACCCCGTCATTCGCGAGATCATGGACAGCAAGGCGGGGACATTCGAGAAGTCGCGCCGGGCAGAGCGCCTGCAGGTCCACCTCCGCGCCTTCAACAACCCGGACGCGGACGCCCTGATCAAAGCGACGCCTACCGTGCTGTCCAGCATCTGCAAGACCAAAAAGATGGGCTTCTCCGGCGCCCCAACAAAGCCCCGCTCCGACATCTACCTGACCCTCACCGAGGCCGTCCTGGGCCGGCAAGCCCTGCTGTCGCGCCACGGCGGCAGCCCGGCCGCGCTCCCGAACCACCTCCACGGGAACAACTTGCAGGTCACTCTCGAAGTCCGCCGATCCACAGGCGAGCGCATCGACGACTGCATCTTCGCCTCATCCAACGCCGACAGCGTCAGCACCTGGAAGTCGGTCATCACCGAGCGCGGCGAGCCGTGGCGGCAGCCCATCCGGATCGCCCTCAAACCGCAGGACGTCAACCAGTCGCACGTGGCCATGTACCTCGCCGACGCGCCGAACCCGCCATTCGCTGTCGCTTATATGCCGCTGTGGGACCAGCAGGCGTTTATCCGGGACGGCACCCACGGCCTGCTTCTCTACCGGCTGGACGAGCACACGGCCACGGCCCAGCCGGCGCCGCAAGGCCGCGCCGGATATCTGACCCTTCCCTTCTCTGCCAGGGGCAAGGATGACCAGGCTGACGGGGCGAGCCCGCTCGCCATGATCCGCGCCGAGACGTACCTCTGCAGCACCGTCTTCTCGCAGGACAGGGTGGTTTTGGGGCTGCTGGCGTGGAAGGATTCATCTCGGGAAGGCATCCCGGTGCTGCTCAAGCAGTTCATTTTTGTTGCCGAGATCGAGGTTGTCAAGCTGCTCAACGCTGTGTTGGACGCACTGTTTGGCATCCTCTGCGAATACTCGGGCAACGACGACTACGAGGACCTGGTGTTCACTGCCCTCGTGAGGGTGCTGGACATCGTCCACGACAGGAGATTCAACCTCGCCCCGCTGGTCGACCAGTACGCCGAGACCCTCTTCAAGTACCCCTTTGCGACGCTCTGCCTGGTCCGGTCCTTTACCCGGCTCCTATCAAAGCCGACCGAACCCGAGACGGCCCGGAAGCTGCGTGCCACCTTCAAGGTTGCCCGGCGCATCCTCAAGTTCATTACGCATGGACGCGACCAGCAAAAGGCAAAGGAGGCCGGCATCGGCATCACGGGGTCCAACCCCGGCTTCACGCGCCACCTGCGCGTCATCTTCAAGGCCCTCGACGCCATGATGCGCAGTAGCGCCCCCGTCCTGGTCGGCAGCCAGACCCTGGCCGTCCAGCACTTCCACACCTGGCTGCCGGAACTTGCCGGCTTGCTGAGCACCGAGGAGATTTTGCACATTGCCATCGACTTTATGGATTCCTGCGCTGGCGTCAAAGGAAAACTCGTGCTCTACAAGCTGGTCCTGATCATCAACTACGCCAAGCTCGACATCTTCGCCAACCCCGAGCAGCGCTCCGCCCTGAGCGCCAACACGGTCCGCTGGATCGCGCCGCACTGGGGCCACACCGACGACATCACCGACCTGTGGAAGGACCAGGTCCGCCTCTGCTGCTCAGTCCTCGCCAGCCAGATCGACCACCTCGGCCCCGAAATCCCAGACTACATCCCCAAGGTCATCCAGTCGTACCTCGCGCTGCAAGCGATGCCCAAAAAGCCCCGCGACCGCCTCTCCCTCCTCTTCCCGACCTCCTACCCCTTCCCAACCCGCCCGATGGCGGAAGAATCCACCTTCGACGAAGGCCTCATCGAACTCTCCGCCGTCCTCTCCGCCCTCTCCAACTCCCCCAGCGGCATGCAGCTCGAGCTCGCCGAGGACGACCTCCACGTCGTCGTCGAGAGCTGCCTGCGCGTGCACATGAGCATCCTGCAGGGCGAGACGTTCCCCGCCGACTGGCTCAGCGTGCACATCTTCCACCACAAGTCGACGATGCGCACGCTGCAGTACCTGGCGGGGATTTTGTTGGAATCGTTCCTGCCCCACCCGGACGATGCGGAGAACTTTAACACGGAGCTGTGGAAGCTGTTCTTCACGACGCTGCTGAAGCTCGTCGGCAGCCCGTCGCTCGCGCTGGAGACGTTTCCGGAGCAGAAGCGACGGGCCGTGTGGAAGATTGCGGGGGATGTGAGGGAGCATGGGGCGGATTTGTTAAGGAGGACGTGGGAGGCCATCGGGTGGGAGACGATGGCGGAAGAGAGGGCGCGGTTTGGGCTGGCCAAGATGGGCGGGTACCAGGTACAGTATGTGCCGACGCTGGTTGGGCCGATTGTGGAACTGTGTTTGAGTGTCCATGAGGGGTTGAGGAGGATGGCGGTGGAAGTGCTGCAGACCATGATTGTCAGCGAGTGGACGCTGAGTGAGGATCTGTCGGTCATTCAGACGGAGATGATTGACTGTTTGGATGTTTACTTCAAGACGAAGCCGCTGACGGAGAGCATCCTGCAGAAGCTGTTTGTCGGGGAGCTGTTGGATCGGTTTGAGCCGCTGGCGAGGGTCAAGGATGAGCCGTTGCATGCGGCGCTGCGGGAGCTGACCGACACGGTGGATGTGTTTTTGGATTTGTTGGTCGCGGTGCATGGGGGTGATGGGTCCGGCGAGGCGTCGCATCTGATCCATCGCCTCCGGCTGATGGAGTTCCTCCGCGACATGCAAAAGGAGGAGATCTTCATCCGCTACGTCCACCAGCTGGCGAACCTGCAGGCCGAAGCCCGCAACCACGCCGAGGCCGGCCTCGCCCTGCGCCTCCACGCCGACCTCTACGACTGGGACCCCCTGCGCACCACGCCCGGCCTGCACGACCCGGAGTTCCCCCCGCAGAGCCACTTCGAGCGCAAGGAGCGCATCTACTTCGACATGATCAAGCACTTCGAGGACGGCGAGGCGTGGAGCAGCGCGCTGGCGGCGTACAAGGAGCTCCAGGCGCAGTACGAGACCAATACCTTCGACTTCGCCAAACTGGCGCGCACGGAACGCGCCATCGCCGGCGTCTACGAAACCATCGCCAAGAGCGACAAGCTCGTCCCGAAATACTTCAAGGTCGTCTTCAAAGGCCTCGGCTTCCCCACCAGCGTGCGCGACAAGGAGTACGTCTTCGAAGGCTCCCCCGCCGAGCGCACATCCAGCTTCACCGACCGCATGCAGGAGATGTACCCGGCCGCGCGCATCGTCACGAGCGAACACATCGACGACGTCGAGGGCCAGTTCCTCGTCGTGTCCACGCTGAGCGCCCACCGCGACCTGTCCCACCACGTCTTCCAGCGCGCGCGCGTGCCGCAGGTCATCCGCGATTACCTCGTGTCTGCGCACCCGCAGACGTTCTCCGTCAGCTCGCGGCGCGACACCAGCGGGCCGGTAGCGGAGCATTATGCTGAGAAGGTAGTGTACACGACGGCGGAGCCGTTCCCGACGATCCTCCGGCGGAGTGAGATTGTTGCCGTGCACGAGGTGCGCTTGACGGCGAAGGAGACCGCGCTGGAGAGGGTGGTGAGGAAGACTGGGGAGATGGCTGCGTTGGAAAGGAAGGTTGCGGATGGGGAGGGCGGGCAGGAGGCCGCGCAATTGTTGGTGGATGCGGTGAGTATTAGTGTCAATCCGGCGTCGGAGAATAGTGTGGTGGCGTATAGGGATTTGATACCGGGGATGGAGAGGAAGGGGGCTGTGGGAGGGGAGGGCGAGGAAGAGGAGGATGAGATGGAGGAGGAGGTGCCCGAGTTGGAGCCGCAGGAGAATGCGATCAAGATGGCGCTGGTGGATCATGCGATTATGTTGAAGAGGTGTTTGGGGACTTTTGGGAGGAGTGGGAATGAGGTGTTGGGGAGGCATGTGGAGGATTTGCAGAGGCGTGAGTTTCCCCTTTTCCCCTTACTGACCCCGTTCAAACCCCTGAACATGCCCTTTCCCCGGCAACCCCCCACCCCTCCCCACCACAACATCACACTCGCCAGACAAGACTAACCCCCCATCCGCAGTCTTCGAATCAACCTACGCCCCCGAAATAGCCCTCTTCACCCC